>MDSX01096982.1_pt1 | contig 84945 bp, 81 predicted proteins | sample 811141 | NCBI WGS metagenome assembly MDSX01 (sample SAMN05326642, study PRJNA326480) | marine metagenome | isolation source: seawater | place: Atlantic Ocean: South East | collected 2010 | reverse complement strand
GAAAAATGGCAAAAAACCATACCAAAAGTTACAAAAACCATACCAAAAGTTACAAAAACCATACCAAAAGTTACAAAAACCATACCAAATCTTAAATTTAATAATTAATACCAAATAAAATAATAAATCAGTATTAATTAACTTAAATTACAATATAGTAAATACATTATATAGTATAACCACTATTTTGTTAATATAAATCCCATATAATAAATATATTATGATATTAATAAATAATTAAGGAATAAAGTATTTATAATTATTAAGTATGTGCTCATATAATATTGAGCATATAAGTTTCAAATGTAATGATTGTGATTATATTACAAGTAGAAAATATAATTTAACAAGACATTACAATGCCAAACATAAAATAATTGAGCAAAAAATAGTAAATGAACAAAAATCATACATAATAGAACAAAAACCATACATAAATGAACAAAAATCATACACTAATGAACAAAAATCATATACGAATGAACAAAAATCATATACGAATGAACAAAAATCATATACGAATCAGCAAAAATCATACATAATTGATGAGGAAAATGAATATATAATAGAAGATGATAATGAATATATAATAGATGAAAAAGCATATATATTAGAAAATAAAGAAAATATAATAGAAGATAATGAAGAAGATGTAATAACAAATGAAGAAATAAATAATAAAAATATAATGGAATGTAGTTTATGTAGTAAAAAATATTTGACATTGAAAAGATATAATTTACATATAAGTAAATGTAAAGGTATAAATATATTGACTTGTCCAAAATGTATGAAAACTTTTTGCAATACAACAAGTAAATCAAGACATATAAAAAATAATAAATGTAAAGCAAAAAGTATAATATATGCAAATCAGCCACATATGATAATAAATAATAATATAATACAGCATAATAGTATAAATATTACAATAAATAATTATGGTTCAGAGAGAATGGATTATATAACAAATAATGAGATATCAAAAATAATTAGGTCAACAAAAATAATACCAAAATATATAAAATTTAAACATTTTAATCCAGATTTTCCAGAAAATCATAATATAAAATTTAAAGATGATAGATTTTTTATAAAAACACATAATGAATGGGAGGTAATAAATAAATATGACTTAACAAATAAATTAGTAGGAGATAATTCATATCAATTATATTCTTTATATATAGAAAAAAAAGAAGATATAGATGGTGAAATAAAGAATGAAGAAATAATAGAAGATGCGGTATATGTATTAGAGAAAGCAATAGAAGGTTTAGATAATAAAAATGTAAATAAAAATGTAGCAGATATAATAACTCAAATATCAATTAAATAAAATATATCATATATATATAGTTAATAAATATAATGGATACTATAAAAGCATTATTTATAAAATTAAATAATGATATGCAAAAATGGTTTTATACAAATAGTGTATTAATAAATGCTTCAGGATATACGATAGGTGTATCTACATATAATTATATAACAAATTGTATAACATTAATAATAACACCATTATTTGCATATATAATTTCAAATATAAATATAAATAAGTTTTTGAAATTAAATAAAGATAAATTATTATATAAATTGTTAGTATCATTAACAAATTTATTATCAATAACATTAGGATGGTTATTTACACTATTTTTAACATTTTTATTATTGGAATATATATTAAATAATAAAATAATTGGTTTAAAAAGTAATGTAAAAGAAACAGATAAAAAAGATTTTATAATATCAAAAATAAGTGCAAAAAATAATAATACAATAAAGACAGAGGCTGAGAATATTAAATATATAGATGAGAAAGAAGAAATAATAGGAAATAAAATAGTTAAAAAAGAAGAAGATATATTAGCATCTGTAGACAAAAATAATATAAAGGAGAAAAATATAGAGGAATTATTAAACTATGATTTATCTTATAATAATATAGTAAGTAATATTATAGATTAAGAAACATTCAATTTAATATGAGCATCAAGTAAAGTTTTTATATGAATAGGAATATCTTTATATTTCATATATAAAGAATCAATAGTAATATCAGTAGTTTTTTCAATAATAGAATAATATGAATAATATGTGTTATCTTTATTTTTATCTTTAGAAAATATGAATAATGGTCTATTTAAATAATTTTTATTAGCTTGAATAAATGTAGAAGATAATATTAAATCATCTAATGAATTTCTTTTATCAATATTACTATCAAACGAACCATATTTACCGCGATGAATTAATAATATAGAAATATTAAAAACGTCAGATATAGATTTAACAATAATATCATTTGGATATAACTCTTTTTTATCAAAAATTTTATTTATTATATCAATTCTATGAGAATTATCTAATTTATTAAAATAGTCAGTTAAAAATTTAGAAACACTAATATATTTAGTATTAGTAATTTTAGACCATAAATTAAATAATGAAGGGTCTTCAAATAATTGTAATTTTTCAACAGCATTATTGTCAATAATTATATTTTGATAATATTGTTTTGATATTGATATGATATCATCATATGATATATATATATTTAAAATATTAGATAACCATTTTGTAAAATCTGAAAAAGTATTTAAATTATAATTTGTATTTTTAAGTAAAACCATATTAGACCATTTACTTTTTTTATTAGTAGTCCATTTAGTTTTTAATAGTTGTTGATTACCTGAAAAAATGGATGGTAATTTTATATTATCGTTTGAAATATTATTATTATTAATTGTATAATCATTATAATCATATTGTATATTTAATTGTGTATTAGGCATAGCTTTATGATATTGTAATAAAATATTAGGTATTTCATATATTTCATTTATATATAAAGCATTTTGTGAGAAAATTAATTCTGTTTTATATTCTTGTATTATAGAATTAAAAAAATCGTATTTATAATATAATATAATATTATTAATCCACATTTTAATATCATTTATTGTATTATTATTAATATTATTTAATGGCAATTCTTCTAAAATAATTCGTATTTTATTTTTATTATTATAAGTAGAAAATAAATTTTTGTATAATTTATTTATTAATAATTCTCTATTATTTATATTAGCATACTCTTTAACAAAAGTTTCATTTGTATATTTTTTTGTTAAAACATCAGCAATCAATTTTTGTATTTTGAACCATTCTTTAGAATTAATATTTTCATTTTCAATATATTTATAAAAATCATTTTTATAATTAGTATGAATAATAATATCATTTTTCAAATTTATATCTGGGATTGTTAAAATAGTATTATAATAAGTTTTTTGATTATCAATAATTTTACCTGCTTCAAAATTAATATTAAATTCTCTACATTTTATAGAAAACATATTTAATAAATTTTTATCAATTGTATTTTTATCATAACTTTTATTTATAATATCATCATAAAATATTACTTTTTTAATATCAAATTCTTTAATAATTTTAGGTAATAAAGATATGCTAATATTATCAAATGATAATAAAATATTATTTTTAGTAATTGCGTGTGATATTGTTAAATTACTATTTATTAATATTCTATCAATTGCATATTTGTAATATTTTTTATTATTTATTATCCATTGATTAAATGTTATTAACTTATTAAATGTAATATATCTATCCTCCTTTTTAGCCTTATCTGAACACTCTTTTATTATATTTTTAACATTATTATAACTATTAATATTGACTATTTTTTCTGAATCGTTGTTTTTTAATTTTAATTCAATTGGTTCATAATAACGATTATCTTTTATTAACATTATAATATCTGGATTAATATCCAAATTTAACATTAAATCATTGTATGATGTATAATATGGACAAATAATATTAATATCATTTTCACTATGTTCCCATATTACTAATAATAAATTATATAATGTTGAAATTAATGAATATAAATAATATGGTAATTTTTCTGTAGGATAATCGTCAGAAGATAAATAATCTATAAATTTATAATATGATTTATAAATATTTAATAATCTTGATAAATTAATATTATTATCTAATAATTTAGAAGTATCATGTTTTTTGTTAATTTTTTTGATTAATTTATTATTATCTTCTGGTATAACTTCTCGCATATCCATAAATGCTTTACATATTTCACCATTTTCTAAAGAAATATATGTAATTATATCTAATTTATTTTCAATATCATTTATAAAAGCATTTTTTGATTTAAAATTTAATTGGTGTGCAAGACTATACATTAAACTATCTGTTTTGATATTATATTTATCATTTTTAACTTCATTTCTATGTTTAATACCTTTTCTAATAAAACATTTTTGTGTTTTGTTAATATGTTTTGAACATATATCATAAGAAACAGATGGATATAATAAATTATGCAATATTTCAGGAATAGAACCATATCTTCCGTTTTCAATTGGAGCACGTTGATTCATTAAATAAAAAGTTTTATCAATTACATTTTCTTTTGTATCTTCTTTAGTAGCTTCCTTAGTTTTACTTGTTTCTGGTTTGGTTGTAATATCATCTAACATAATTTCATCATCATATATTTTACATTTATCTAATTCTGATTTCTTTTGTAGTTTTTTACCACAACATGGAGCACATATTCCTTTTTCATTAGGTTTAATTATCTTAGAATATCTTGGTTTATTTTTATCTTTTCCCCATATTAATTCCATGGGTTCTTCATTTTCAATTGGACATTTTTCCCCATCTTTTTTAATATCTAATGGTATTTTACTTATAGGACACCATAATTTAGGACAAACATAATAATTTAATTTAGATTTATTACTTCCATATTCCAATATATTATCAAAATGCAACATTTTATCACTTCTTAATTTTTCTAATTCTTTTTTTGTTAATACTATTGGTTGAAAATCAGATTGACACTTATCTCTTGCATAATTTTCACCAACTAAATCTTTATCTACTTCTCTTATTAAATCTACAAAATAACTATGTTTCTCTTTGCCAATTGCACCACCAGCAACTTCATCATCATCAGAATCTAAATCAAAATCTAATTCTCCTAATCTATTAATTTCATTATCTTCTTCATTATCCTCTTCAATTTGTTGCTCTAATTCTTTTTTCTCTTTAATTATTGGTTGCTGAATAGTTCCAACCTTCTTTTTTATTATTCTTGTTGATGATATTATCTTAGATAACCAAAATAATAAATAATTTACTTCATTATAATTAGCAGAATTTGTAATATCAATATCATAACCTTGATGAGATTTTGTAATTATTACAATAGTACCATAATCTTTAATATTTTTATTAGTAATATCTTTTTCTGGAAATTTCATATTAATATTATCTAATACACTATCAACATCATTTTCAATATTATCTGTAATACCTAAATTAATTAATTCTGCAATTATCTCGTTTCTTGAAATACCAATATCATATCTTGATTTAATATAATCATTTATATTTGTAATTTGATTATAATTGGATGACCTTTTATAAATACATACTAACTTATTTTTATCTTTTTCAGTTATAACTTTAACATTGAAAATATCTATATATTTACTTATTTTACTAATCAAATTATTCATATCTGAATTATCAATAATATAAGATACATTTAATTTTAAAGATAATTCTTTCATTTTAATTGGTTGATTAATATATTTTTTTAAATAATTCGTTAAAAATTTACGACTTTTTATTATTATTTCCCATTTAATAGCTTTTCTTATATCAAATATATATGAAAATAATATATATCCATTGCTATCTATAGTTAATTTACAATAACAACTTTTTGCTATTATATAATATATATTTATACAATTTGTTTTAGTAATCTTATCTATATTACACCAATTATATAATTGTTCTTTTTTTATAAAATGATTTTTTTGTATTTTATATAAAATTTTAGAATTATCATTTATCCATTGTATCATTGCGATATTTTTATTTGTATGCATATTATCGAATATATTTGATAATATAATTGATTTTTTAAGTTTATAATATAAATCAACTCTATGATATTTTTCAGGATATTGATTTAAATATGTAACATCTTGTATTAATAATTCATATAATTTCTCATCTCTCTTTTTTAAATTAATATATTTTGGTAATTTTTTTTTTATAAAATAATATTTATTATTTTCAAGTGTTTTTGGCACATCTGATGAAAATACTATATTCAATGTTGATAAATTAAATATATCATTTGTATTATATATATATGATATTGGTTCTTCTAATTTTTTAGAATTTCTATCTTTTGATAAATATGGATTTACATTATATCCATCCCATATTATATTTTTTATATTATGAGATATTGCCTTTTTTGTTGTCCATATATAATATGGCATTATTGCACTATTATCATGATAATTATTAATATATATTGCTATTTTATTTAATGCATCCTCTATATTATCATCTATATATATATATTCTTTAATAATAATAGCATCTTTTATTACATCATTATCATCAGAATTGTTAAAAATATATAATTGTTGTTTATTTTCAGATAACCATCTATATATTTTAATTGGTTTATAAGGTTTCATAATACTTATATCTTATCTATTACATAAATGTATAATTATTTTTTCTTTTAGAAAAGTAAGTAATTAACTATGAAAGATAATATAGAAGGATTATTTATATTAAAAGAGTATTTGAAGAATTTAAGTGATAATTTTGAAGATAAAGATAAATTTAAAAAAGAGCATTTTTTTGGCGATGTATCTAATGTACCACTTTCTTGGGTACATGGAAGTGATGATAATTATATATATGATCCAAAATATGAATATGTACCACCTGTTATTAGATATGATAATGAAGGTTTAGATTATTATGATGATACTTTAAATGAAGATAATAGACCTCATTTTATAAGAAATGAAAATACAAATGTTAATTCTTCTGATATTGCGGAAGATATTGTATTAAATAATAGTAATAATAATACTAATAATAGTAATAATACTAATAATAGTAATAGTAATAATAATACTAATAGTAATAATAGTAATAATACTAATAATACTAATAATAATACTAATAATAATAATGATAATGATAATTCTATTATATTAGAAAATACAAATATAAGTAATTACGAATTGAATAATAATAGTGATAATTCTAATAATAATTTGAAATATTTGTTATGGACATTAATAATAGTTGTTATAGTAATTGTTATTATATTTGTTATATATTTGATTTATAAATTATTTAAATCATTAAGTACTACAAATAATGAAACTAATATACAAGAAACTACATCTCGGGAATTAAATAATTCAATTGAAAAAATTCAACCCACGCAACAACAACCAATACAACAACCAATACAACAACCAATACAACAACCAATACAACAACCACCCATAAAACAACCCATTGAATTTACTCCAATATCATTTAATGATAAAAAAGAAGATATAGATATACAAAATTTAAATGATAATTATTCTGATACAAACTCTACAGCATCATCGAGTTCAAGTGCATCAAAATCATCGTCTGATTCGGTTATATTAAAAAAATCTAAAAATAATTAATATATATTAATATATTAGAAATGGTAGAAAAAAAAGAATATAAAGAAAATAATTTTAATGCAATTAAAATTATCATAATATTATTAATTATTAGTTGGATAGTCGCCGGAATTTTAGGATTTATTATGTCATTGGTATGTTTTAATTATTATGGTTATAAAATAGAAAAAATAATAGGGTTATTAATAGCATCATTTTTTTTCGGACCATTATATTGGATTTATTATATATATATGGATAATTATTGTGTATCAAAACCAATTGTTACTTTTAAAAATAAATTAAAAATTAAATAATTAATTATTATAAGAAGAGATTACTATTAAGATATGTCATCTGGAAAATTATCCCAAGTATTATATCTGGAATTTGAAAAAAATTTACTTGGAATTGCTTTATTATATAATAAAATTATGCAAATTCTTCCATTAAATCATTATATTAATATAGTAAAATATTTATTTAGTAAACATGATAAATATACATTCAAAGACAATGCTATTTTAAAATTAATATTAGATTTATTAATATTTATTATAATAGTTTTATTACCATTAATTATTGCAATATATTGCATTATATTTGTTGTAGAGATGTATAAAAAAAATAAAAGATATTGGTGGGCTAAAAATAAAGATAGGTATAATTATACAAATAGTAATTATAATTATTTAAAAAATTTATATAAAATTTCTGATAATTTTATATTATCAGAAAGCTTATTGATTTATTCATTATCTATCTTAATTTTTATTATTTTAGTTATGTATATATTTATGAAACAAAGTGCAATTATTGAGAAAACTGAAACAAGTAGTACATTTTATTCATTATTTTATTATAATTGTGTATATATTGTTATATTATTTATTATTGTATTATTTTATTTGATATTTAATATTTCAAAATATTCTAAAATTTATAAATTTAATAATAATTTAAATATGAGTTATATGAATTATTTAAATAAAGATTATATGAAAATATTATGTAATGATTTTGTTGATGAAAATAATATTCTAACTACAAAATGTAATATTAAAGTAAAACCAAGTATTAATACTCATTTAATTCCTTATTTACAAGAGAATGCAAATATTGGAAGTATTAGTAAAGATATTGATTTAGATGATATAAAAAATGAATATAATAGTGCTATGAAATTTTTAACTGCTGTTATAACACACCAATGGGTAGATTCTGTTTATAAATTTAAAGATACTAAGAATAATACTTATTTAGATAATAAAATATGTAAAGAAATTAGTATTGATACTATTTTAAATGATGAAATGTATAATATATTTTATTGTTATCCTGAAAGTTTACAATATCCATTTGATATTAATATAGAACAAGTTCTTGGTAAAAATACAAGAGGAGAATATAATTATTTACATTTTTTTGACCAAAATTACGAAGTATATACTAAAATTAGTAATAAATATATTAAAATTAATACTGAAATGTCTAATGAAATTACTAAAATTAAATCTCAAGAAATATATGAATATATATATATATTAATAATATTTGTATTTAGTGTTTTATATATTATTGGATTATTTATTATATTTAAATATGGTAAAGATATGTTTTAATTACCAATTATTTTTGTTTAAATCTATAATAAAATCTTTTAATAAAGGATATTTATAGTTTTTGAATAATTTATACATTTCCTTCATATGATTCTCATATGATAAATCTCTTTTAAATGTAAAATTGTCTTTTAATAATTTATTTTTAACCTGTCTTTTAAATTGTTTTTTATCTTGTCCTATTATTTGTTTTGTCGCAAATTTTAACAATTCGGTACTAAATATATCTTTCATATAATTATGTTTAAGAGTTATTATCCATTTTGTTTTTGTTGTAGAAATAGGTGTCATTGATACTCCTACTACTAATTTATTTATATTACCTTGTTGAACAACAGACCATGTTGTAGAAGGATATATAAATTCATGATAATTTTTTGTATATAAATCATCTCCTACTTTGAAATTTTTATTTAATAATTTAATATTTTTTCTTATATGATGTTCAAAACTTGCACCAATTATTTGATTATTATTATTTATATGTGTATAATTTTTTATAGGTATTTTTGAACCAAAACCAAATATTCCATTATGTATATATTCGGCGTGATTAATATCCATAGCATTATACATACAAAATGGCATATCTTCATCCATATCTACTTCTATATGACTAATTTGAAATTCTTCACTATTATATGGTATTTTAGGCGGTAAATCATTTATTGGATTAAATGCCCACCATATTTTACCATCGTAATCTATAATATCGCCACATCTTTCATTATATCCGTGTCTTAAACCATGATATGGACATACTAAACAATCATTTTCTATCCAACCATCATCTAATTTTGAACCAAAATGTTTACAAATATTTAATGTTGCAAAAGCAGTATTATTTTTTGCTTTCCAAGCTATTAAAGGTATGTCGCCTACATTAAAAGTATATGGTTTATCTATTTTTATACTTTTAGAAGTACCTATACAATTCCAATGTCGATATAAAGGTATTTGTGTATATCCATATATTGATAATATATTTGTTAATATAATTATTATTAACCTCTTCATATATAATATTTATTATTTAATTCTTTATGTATAAAATACTATTATTTTATATATAATTAATTATTAAATAGAGAGATATAATAAATATGGAAGACTCCCCATCTAAATTAAATGAAATTCAAAGTGAAATTGAAAAATATAAATTGCATGGTTACGTGTGGACACTCGATTCTGTTGATACTATGCGGGAAAAACCAAGTGATGATACAGAATTAAACGATAAAGTATTAAAAAGAATGTTCCAAAAAAATTTAGAAAATATATCTGAATCTAATTTACCGAAAACAATAGAATTTGATAATGAAGAAGATAAATCATATATAAAGAATTTAAAAATTGAAAGCTTTAAACACTATAAAGTAAATGAGAATTTTTTATATAAGCCAGAAGCTGTTTATAAGACAGAATATAATAATATAAAAAGAGGAAATGGTCAGCTTATTGCTCAATTAATATTATATTATAATAGTTTTTTATCAGGGGATAAAACAAAAGAGAAGTACACAGAAACACACAATCTAATTTTTAATCACACAGCGGTTCATATCGGCCAATATCCTAATGTAAACGACCTTCTGAAAAAATATATAAAACAAATATTGGAACTTTTTATAAATGAACAAAATGTTAGTAGTGATATTAAATATATGAGCATTTATGATTATAATGCGGAGTATTTTGGTGAAGAAAATCAGTCAAAATATAAAAGTATTGATGAACAAATTTTTAGCAATAATATGTTAAATGCCAGAAAAGAACCGCCACCAAAACCACAACAACCACCAGAATCAATACTTCGAGCTGCAGCAGTACCAACAATATCAACAGAAGAAGCAGCACCAACAATATCAACAGAAGAAGCAGCACCACCAGTAGTAGTAGCACCAGCAGTACCAAAACAAGTAGTATCTGAAAACCCAAAAGAAGAAGAAGAAAATAATGAAAAAGAATTTAATGAATTAAATGAAAAATATAAAGGTGTACCTGGCTTAAAAACTGAAAAATATACTAAACAACACTTTGACGATAATAAAAAATTAATAAAAGAATATGATATGAAATTCAATAATTTATATATATATTTAAGAAATTTATGTCACGGAATTATATATGAAAAATATATAGATGTTGATGGTGATGCCCAGTGGGAAGAATATAAAGAAAAAAATATTAAATATAAAAATTCGAAACCTCAAAAATATACTAAGTATATACATATATTAATTTATTTAGAAATATTAAGAATATTATCAGTTCCTGATAATCAAGATGATTTAGCGAAAGATATTAAAGAAAAAGATATAAACCATATAAAAAATATATTAAAAATATTAAAAGAATTTTATAATTTGCAGACAACACATGAATCTTTCATTATAAATAAAATTATGAGTCAGAAAGAAAAGAAGGAAGAAGAAAAGAAGGAAGAAGAAAAGAAGGAAGAAGAAAAGAAGGAAGAAGAAAAGATTGTAATATCACATAAAAAGAAAATAAAGATAGATAATTTATTAAAACTCCAATATATATCAGATGAAATATCACCACAATTAGATAAGTCTCAAGAATTAAAAGGAGGTGCCGCAGACGAATTGAATGATGAAGATATAAAAAATGTAAACGAATTTAATTTGTATCACCCATTAATTAAAGAACTTTTAGGAGAATATTTTGATGAAACAAATATGTCAGAAAAAAAAATAAAAAAGAAAGAAATATCAACAAATACAGCAACAGCAATACAAGAACCACCAGATGAATTAAAAGAAACACCAAATTCAGAAGAACCAAATAAGAAGGATAAAGAGAGTATGTTTGAAAAATTTAAAAATATGACAATGAATATGATTAATAAAGAAAAAAACCCAGCATTAGAGGAAAAAAAAGGAGAAGATATGAAAAGAGAATTAGAAAAAAAAAGCAAGAATTTAAGCAAGCAATTAATGATGCTGAAAAACGTATGGATGATGGGGATGAGAATATAGTAATAATACAAAAAATAACAGCAGTAATATATAAAATAATATTAGGAACTATAATATTGTTTACTTTTATAATAATAATACTGCATATAATAAATATAATAGCATTTTTATATCATTGTTTTATAGATATAGGAGATAAATATCATAGTAATATTATAACGAGAGATACATATAGATATAAATTGTTAAAATATATAAATTATGTCAGAAATGCTGAGCTACCAGCATTAAAAAATATAAATACATCATCTTCAGGAAATCAAGAAATAGATAATATAAAAAGAAAAATACTAAAATTTACAAGTATGATAAATATATTTAAAAAGAAGATTACAGATAAGTATGAGAGTAAGGAAGAAATATCTGATGTTATTGAATTAAAATGGAGTGAAGAAATAGAAAAAGCAAGCGAAGCCGATAAAAAAGATTTCGAATCTGCATTAGAACAATATAAAACTGATGGTGAATCCGCGATGGATCAAGACGCAGTTTTTACTAAATTTAATGAAGGTGGTACAACTAAAATATTGGATTTTATAAAGGAAATAAAACAGGAGACAAGTAGAGATGAAACACGTTATCAGCAAGCAATAGACGAAAATCTTCCATTACTTGATGATGAAGTAGTAAAAGAACCAGAATTATATATATTTTTTTCTTTAAGGTTTATTTATTTATCATTAAAATTATATTTAGCATTTTTTCTATTATTATTGATAACATTTTTTATATATATAGTAATTAATATAGCTTTAAAAAAGAGTTCATCTAAAGTTGAAATACCAATATTTCCAAATGATGTATTATTTAAAACATTAGTAAAGATTGCAATGATATCTTTAATATTTATATTTTTAAATATGATAATGTTTAAGGCATATTTTGTAAAATATATATATGGAGGAATTGAAAAGGTATATATAGAAATAGATACACTTGAAAATTATATTAGAAATGTATTAACTATTGCAAAAAAACAAAATGAAGCAGCGGGACCAATAAAGCTACACAATGTAAATGTAGCCGATGACCCTAATGATTATCAAAATATACAACCAGAATTTAAAAAATTATTAGATGATAATATAGAAGACGATGATGCTATAATGGATTATATAATAAATGAGATAAATAAAATAGATAAAAAAGGGGATGAAATAGGTCCTTTTGATGATCAAGGAGAAACACTTGGAAAAACACCACAGCAGCGTGCAGAAGTCAATTATAGACAAGAATATTATTGGGATTATCAAAGAATAAAAAGAGATATAATATTATATATTTTAATAAAACATTTATATAATGGTAATAAAAATGAAAAGAATAAAATAATTAAATATTTTATACCAAAAGGTAATAAATGTATAAAATACAATGATGACGACTATGATATAATAGACGAAAGTTTTTATTCATTATTAGCAAATAATTATAGAAATGTACCAATTGGTACATTTAATTTTAAAAATATGAATAAGTTAATAAATAAAGATAAAACCGGAGAAAATGAGATAGAAAATAAGATATATTTAAAAGTAGCGGAAGAATTAAGATATGAAGTAAATGAAATATTACATAAATTGCAAAATAACATAGGTAAAACGAATATAGAATTTGATAGAGAGAATTATCTTGTGAATATAGGAGTATATTTTTTTATAAATTTGTTAATAAGTGTAATATATTTAATAATAGTAAATGAAATATATAAAAAAAGTGGATATAGTATATTTTAAAATGTAACAAATAAATAAAGAAAATGAAAGAAATATTAGTAATTATAATAGTCTTAACATTATTAATAATAAATTATTGTAGTATGATAAATATAGTTTATGAGAATGATTACAATAAATATAATAAAAAAGTTTGTGATGAAAATAAGTATGAGATAGAAACATATAGATATAATTTATATAATTATATATTTGGAGACAAATATAAAAAATCAAATATAATATATAAACAAACAACAAATTTAATATTAATATTAACAATTATAATATTAATATTTTATATATTATATGTATATAATAATAAAAATAGTAAAAAGAAGATAATAATAATAATAATATATATATTATTATTATTATTATTTATAAAAGTTAGTTTTAATACTGAGAAAATACATAAAAAAATATATAATAAAGTGAATGATAATGGTAATGATTTATATAGATATATAAAAGTATACAAAATATTAAATGCATTACTTTATATGGATGAGGATAATGCAAATATAAAGGATGAGATATTAGAATATTCTAATAAAGATAAAAAGAATACTATGACATTTAATGATATATTAGAAAATAATATATCAAATTATCATAGAATAGTAAATACAAGTGAAATAAAATATAAAAAACGATTGGCGATAGAGAGATTAGATATATTAAAATATATGATATTAAACGAGGATTCTTTTTTATATTTCAAGGAATATTTTGCAAATATATATATAATAATAAATAAGAAAAAATATTATTTAAAAGAATTAAAAAGTAATCAAGAAATAAATAATAAAATCGAGAGACGATTAATAGAAAATACAAAAGATTATGAAGACGATGATAGTTTAAGTACTAAGTTAATATTAAATGGGGATAAAGATTATATAAAATATTTAGAAGATAATAAAGACATAATATTAAATAAAACATATACACGTGATAATAATTTCAAGGAAATAAATAATATAATTGAAGAATTAAAAACAAATAATATAATATATATAATAATAATATCAATAGTAGGATTAATATTATCACATATATTATATAAAAAAATAAATGATATTAGATATATTTTAGTATTAATAGGAATAGTAATAGTTTATTTAGTAATATTAGTACAAATATTAAATAAATAAATAACTTATTTTTATATTATGTTTTTATAAAGGACATGTTAGATATATATAGCAAAAATATCATATATAATATATTATTGATAATAATAACGATATACATATTTATAGAATTTATAAATATAACATCAATGGTATATTATTATAAATTAAATATAGATTATGGGGATAAATTAAATAAATCATGTTTAAATAATAATACCGAATATGAGACAAAAAGATACCAATTATATAATAATATATTAAATATAAAATTATCGAACGATAAATATAATAAAAATAATAATAAAATAGTATTAATAATATCATTAATAGTATTATTGGTAATAACATTAATATTTGCTTATATAGTATATAATGTAATAATGGATATAAAGGGAAATAATTCAGATGATAATAATTTATCAGGAATATTTTATAAATTATTGATGGTAGTATCAGTATTATTTACATTAATATATATACCATTATTAATAGGATTAAAGGTAGGATTTATAAATAAAATAAGATCAAATACGGATGATAAAATTTTTATAAATATAAGAAATATATATTTAGTAATGTCATTATTAATAATATTATTGCATTATAATGTAAATAATAATAAGAAATTTAGTACACAATATTATATATTATATTTATTATTTTATATAGGTGCAGTATATTATACTGATTTGGTAATAAAATTATATAATGATAATAATATTATAATAGATTATGGAAAATCAGAGAATAAATATGAGAATAATAATGATGAAAATATATTAAATAGTTATTTAAAGGAAGTATTTGGTATAAAATATTATAAACAAGAGAATATATTAGATAGTGATTTATTAAATATAAATTATTATGTATATATAATTCAGTTAATAATAATAATATTAATAATATTATTAATATTAAATAGAATAATTAAGGGTATAAATAAATATTATAGTGGAAATCTAAGTTTAATTGAATTAATAAGTTGTTTATTATATAAAAAGGATTGCGATGAAATATCAATGATATTTAATTCAAAAGAAACAAAATTAATATATGAATTAATATTTAAACCAATATTAATATTAGTAATAATATATATATTAATATTAGCAACTTATAAATATAATGAAAAAATCAATAAATATATAATATATAAACCATTAAATTTATATAAAAAAGAATTATCGATATTAAATGATAAATTTGAGAATTTAATAACAAATGATAAGATAAGTTTTGAATATAATAAAAGTGTGCCTAAAAATATAGCAAATGGAATATTATTAGTAATATATAATGATATTTTTGGAGATATATTAGATATGGGAAATCAAGAATCGAATGATGATTATAATAAATATGTTAAATATATAGATATTACACCAGAATTTAAATATACAATTAAAAATATAAATGATGAAAATAATTATAATTATAATGATTTAAAAGAATATGATATAAAATATTATTTAAAAAATAAGGATAAATACAAAAATATATTTGATAATATAAATACAAACGAGCAATGTTCAGATATAAATAAATATTTAATATATTATATAATTAAATCTGTAATATTAAATGATAAATATAAAGATGATAAAAATCATTTATATAATTTAGAATATTTAAAAGGTACTGAAACAAATGATAGTAAATATAAAAAAATATTAAAAATAAAGATATACGATTCTATATTAAATATAAATAATGGTAGAACATATAATGGGAAAAGAAAAATAGATTATAAAGATAGCGATAATATAAATAATAAATTAAATCCTATATTAAAAATAAAATATAATAGGGAACAGGATATTGATAAATATATAACAGAAATTGAAAAAAATAATTTAATAATAAAATATAAATTTATAATAAATAATATAATAGATATATACATAGCAGAATATATAATAATTGTTCAGGATATAATTTTAAAATATAAAGACGAATTGAATATAACACAGGATAGTGATATAGAGGGTAAGGATAAAATAACAGATGAATTATTGATAAAGGTATTAAAAGAAGATATATGTAAAGATGATACAAGTAGATTATTATGTATTAAAAAGGATGAGATAAATAATGCTACTAAAAAGGTAAAGGAAGATTATAATTATTATATAAATAATATGTTTATAAAAATAAATAAATTGTTATCAGATAATGAGGGAAATAAAAAGAAAAATAGTCCAGATAAATTATCAAAATATATATTAAATAATTATAATAATATAAATAATGATAAACAAAAAATAATAAATCAGGTAATTTCACATGAAGAAAAAGATGAAAATAGTTATGAAATACATGATGAATTTTATAACATAATGAAAGGATTATATTATAATCATTATTATATAATAAATTTAAGTAATAAATATAATGAATTATATTCTGATTTAATAATAAATAAAGCTATAGATATATCAGATAAGTTAGGTTCATATATTGATGATGAATATGATGGTATAGATAATATATATAATATGAATCCAAAAGATGAAAAAATTAAAAATAGATTAGATATTAAAATGACATATTATAATGAAATAATAAAATTGCAAAATATATTAAATAATACAATATATAAACAAGGAAATAGTTTAGAAATTAATAGCGAATTAAGAAGTTATATAATAAATAATATAATAAAATTAAAGGGAAATCAAGATAATGGACAAGATATAGATATTGATAATATTGATAATATTAAAACTAAGATATCTGAGTATAATATAATAATTTCTACTGATAACGGAGCAGCAGTAGGAGAAGGAGGAACAGCTACAACAGAAGGAACAACAGAAACAGAAGTAGGAACAACAGGAACAGCAGTAGAACAACAACTAAGTGATAATAAGGAAATGACATTAATAATAGATTTATTAACATTACAATTAGAGTTATTGAAAATGTTAGAAAATACAAAAATAAAAGATATAAATTATAATAATATATTAAATAATATAAAATATGAAGAAATATTTAGAAATAAAATAGAAGAATATAAAGATACATATGAATATAAAGATACAGATGAAGATAAAGAAAAAGATGATGTTAAAAAGATAATAGATAGAATAGAGACAAGTAAATTAATAAATAAAGAAGTAAATGAGGCATCAAATATAATAATATTTTTGATAATAATATATATTATATTATATATAATGTTATTAATGATAAAAAATTAATTTATATTAATTTATTAAAGATTAATATGGAAAAAATAATATCTATAGTATTATATTTGATAATATTATTAATTATATTGGAGGAATTATTTTCATTATCGAAATTATTATTTATTTATAATACTAATTATAATTATGGTAAAATGTTAAGAAAATTATGTAATAATGAATATTATGAATATGAAACTGGTCGTTTTCAATTATCAATAAATGAGAATAATTTAAGGATAGATAATGATGAAAAAAATAAATATAATTATATGATATTGTTATTAATAATATCAATATTATTTACAATAATAATATCTTTAATATATATATCTTTAGTGTATAAAAATTTAGGAAATGTAGAAAATATAGAGGGTTTAAATATATTACAAAAATTATATATATTTATAATATTAATAATATGTATATTAATAATATTATTACCAATATTATTTATAAATTATTTATTAAAAAATAAAGAAAAAAGAAGAACGTATGGTCCATTTAATGCATATGGAGATAAGAAATATTATTTACCATATATAGTAGTAATATCTTTATTAATAATATTACGTATATTTAATAATTTTGGAATAATATCAATAAGGGATAATAAAAGAATTAATTTATATATATTTATATTTTATTCATTAATATATTTAAGTGTATTATATTATATAACAAATTTAATATATATATATAATAATTATAAAGATAATATATATGATATATATATAAAACCTGAAGAAAAATATTTAGATAATAAATATAATAATGATAAAAATATAGAGGTAATAGATATAGAAAATGAAATATTTAATAATTATTTAAAAAAAATATGTGGAATAGAAGAACATAATAATTATATAAATAATAGTTATCAAAATATAGAATCATTACCAGAATATAGTAAAAGTGATAAGAGAAAACATGATTTAAATTTAAAAAGAAAATTTATTAAAGATAGTAAAAATAAATATATATTAGATACTACTAAATATTTAATTGAAATAAAGGATTATATATTAGAAGTATATTCAAAAGGATTACAAGATGCTATAATAAATCATTGTATTCATTTATATATAAATGAAACATATGGCGAAGATTTATTATATGATAAAAGAAAATCTGCAGATGGTTATAATAAAATAATTGAATATATTAAACAACAAGAAGGTGATATACAAGATAGAGTTATAATATTAATAGCAGATAAAATAAGAAATGTAATAAATAATTTGGCTGAGAATATGTTATTAAATAATGAAATCGAAAAGATTAATATGGAAACTATAGATAATAATATAATAAGTGATAATAAAAATATAAAAAAGGAAACAATATTCAGAAAAAATATATCAGGGTTAGTTTTAATATTTTTTATATTTATATTATTAATAATAATTGCAAATATAATACAAAAAAAATATTATGGAAATATAGAATTATATAAATTTATAAGAAAATGTGTAATATTACCATTTTTCAGTATATTAGTAATGTTATTTATAATAAATAGTACAATAGAATATAATACATTAATAAATAAATATATAATATATTATCCAAATAAATTGTATAAGAATGATATAAACTATTTATATAAAAATTTTCATCCAATATTAGAGAGGGAGAGTAATATATATAACTATAAAAATAGTGTATGTGATGGAGTAGCGAATGGTGTATATCAGGTGTTATATAATAATATATTAAATTGTAATTTAATATTAAATAATATAAATCAAATAGTATTAGATAGTAACCCTATATATGGAATAGGAAATGAACATAATTGTAATATATCAAATGGGAAAAATTATTTAGAAGATAATGAATATGATATAGGTTATTACATAACAAATAATGGGAAACACAATATATTTTATGATAAGGATAATTGTAATAAATTAGATTATATAAATGTAAAAAAAATAATATTAAATTTAATTTTATATGATATAGATAATATAGAATTAACAAATGTGATAAGGAAAATATATATAAATATAAATGAATTTAAAAAATTTGAAAGAGTTGGCGAATATTCTAATTATATAGAGCATAATATAATTAAAAAGGATAATAAAATGTTAAATAATATAAGAGAATTATTAAAAAAGATAATAAATAATTCAATATTAGAAAATTTAGAAAATTCAGTGAAAACATTATTATATAGTAATGATAAAATAATTAAATTAAGGAGAGAAATAGAGAATGGTAATTTAATAAAAATTATAAAATATGACAATATAGTTAATATGGCAGTTGATGAATATATAAATTTGCTAATTTATAATTTATATTTGTTATCACCTGTAATAAATACATTATTAAATGAAAAAAATATATGTAAAACTAAGGAAATATTGGGAGATGAAAATTATGAAATATGTAATAAAAATAAGAATAATAAAAATTATATGAAAATATTAATTAGTAAATTAGATAGTATTGATAGTGATAATTATAGAGAAATTATAAGTATAGAATTAAAAAAAGAATTAATAAAATATATAAATTCAATAAATAAAGGAATAAATGAAATAAATGATAATATAAATAAGAATATATCAAATGTATCATTATTAGATAATGATAATATAATAACAAAATATATAATAAATAATTATAATAATATAAATAATGTTTCAATAAATAGTATATCTGGATATAATATAAATGTAGATATAAATGTACAAAATAAAATGGAATTAGAGGAAATATTGGATGATTTAAAAAATATAGTAGTTAAATACGATGAATTAATTGAAATAGATAAAAAGATAATTATAATAAGAAGAACATATGATGATAAAAATAAATCAGATAAAAGGAATGAATTTAATAATAAAAGAAGAGACAATAAGATAACTGAAATAAATTATATAATAAGTAATTTAATTAATAAATATGAAAACAAGGATGAAAATTTTAAAATATATTTTAAAAGTATAGTTATAATAAATTCATCAGATAATAACTATTCTGATTTTATAGATGGTACTTCAGTAAATAATATAGATGATATATTTACAAAAATAATAATATTTGATTTAAAAAAGATATTAAATGATATAGAAACAATAGAAACAAATATAAGTAATATAAAAGTATTAGAAAAATTAATAAGAGATGATTATAATAAATCATTAAATATAGAAAATAATTATGAATTAAATAAAGTAAAATCTGAAAAAATTAAAATAAATGCAGATGAAACAAATAAAACATTTATGTTATTAGTAATATCATATATTATAACAATAGTATCAATAAAATATATAATATAATATTAAGAGAATAAAATGACAGATAAGGTATATTTAATAGGGAATAGAAATGAATACAATGATTATTTAAATAATAAAAATAATATAGATTATTTACCAATGAAAAATTTACCAATAGTATATTTTCCATTTCATTATAATAATAATGAAAATTCAATAGATAATATTAAAAGATATGCTCCTATAATAGATAATAATTTAACATTATCAACAGATTCGGATGAAGTAAGATGTGGTGAAAGTAGTGATGTAAAATGTACTTCAACAGATAAATTATTTAATACTTTATCAAATATAGAAGAAGAATGGCAACCATATAACAATAATAATTTAAAATTAATATTAACAATAATAATAATATTATGGATAATAATATTGTTTATGATATTAAAAACTATATATTATATATTGGGAGAAACAACAAGATATACATATTTTGTAATAATATTATTGATAATATTATTAATTATATCATCAACATATGCACTTATAATAACTGGACGGGACTTTTAAGTAATTATTTTTTTTTTTATATATATTAGAATAATAAGAGGAATATAAATAATGTTCGAAGAATTAAAGTTAAATTTTAGTAAAATAAGTGACTTAAAACCAGATGATATTCATGAAAGAATGGAATTATTTGGAAGTTTTTTAGATGATAGAACAATATCAGCTATAAATAAAAGGAGATATACATTTTATAAAAATTTTTATCAAAATTTGGGGGATCCAAAATTATTAAAAAAATTTATGTATAATTTTAAAACAATAGCAAAAAATCGAAAGAGTAGAGATGATTTATTAAAAAATATAATAAAGGAAAAGGAATTATTAACAAAAGTTGGGAATACAGAAGCAGATGATTATTTAAAAGTGAAATCAAAAAGAATTGAAGATGTTAATGATAATTTATATAAGATATTATCAAAAGATTTAGAATTAGAGAATAATTTAAACAATGAACAAAAAGAAAGTAAAAATGATATGTTAAAAGAAATATTTGGTAATAAAATGTTAGGAGGCAATAAAGAATTATTAGATGATTATTCAACTAAAATAGAAAATGTAATGAGTAATAATAAAGATATAGACGATGTAAAGGTTGCAAAATTAAATGATATTTTTAATGATATGGAGAATGTAATAGATCCAGAGAAGGTATTAAATATAACAAAGGAAGATAGAATAATATTTATAATATTAACATTTATATTAAGGGTAATATCATTGTCTTTTGTAGATTGGGCATTAAATACAAATTATATAAATAATTTTCAACAAGCATTTATATTTTATGCATTTATATATATATTATTATTATTGATAATAACTATATTAGTAAATATAACATATTCTTATTCAATAAATTCGATAAAATTTGGAACAACAGGTTTTTCAAATTTAGTTAATGCATTGTATTATTTTTATATAATACCTGGTGGGGGTATATATAGAAATGCCCGTTTAATAGTTCATATATTATTTATATTAATATTTTTATCGATACCAATATTAATAAAAAATAATCAAGAAAATATAGATGAATTTGATTATGTTAGAAAGAAGCAAATTAAAAATGTATTAGGTAATTTTACATTAGTAATTTGGTTATTTACATCAATGATATCGATAAATTATTAAAAAAGTTATATTTAATTTAGTTAGAGAGTATAAATGAATAATATAAATAATAAGGACCTAATAAGAGAATATATTATTAATGAAATATTAAAAAATACAATATATATAGGTTTTATAAATACAAGAGATAAGAAACAAAAGGAATTAAATGAATTAATAAAAGATGGCAATGAATTATCTAATGAATCAAAAATATTGAAAGGGGAGCTTCGTCAATTAAATAAAGATATACATTATATTGATAATAATAAAAGTAAAGAATATAATAAATATATTTATAAAAGATTTAAAAATAATATAACAGAAGCTAAAAATAAAATTGAATATGATGATACAAAATATGATAAAATAGTTACTGATATTACAACTTTTATGTCTTCTCCATATGAGAATGGCGAGCAAAATTTAAAATATATTTCATATATGAAAAATAAATTATTACAAATTACAAATAATCTCTCATCTTCTCAATCATTTACAGAATCCAATGAACCTTCAACTATAGAGAAAAAATTGGTTGATAAATTATCAAAAGAGGTTAAATATTTATCATCAAAAAATATTAAGGATTTATCATCACGTGAAATAAGATTATTTAAAGATGAAATAGATGATAATTTAAAAAATAAAAATTTGAGAGCCGAATCTGTAAGTAATTTATATGAATTAAAAAGGAATATTGGTAAATTGCAAGATAAAAAAGAATTAAATGGTAGTAAAATATCAGTTACTGAATTAAATAAATATAAAAATTTCATGGATTTAGAATCATATCATTATAAAAATATTAAAAACAAGAATTTAAATTCTGAAGAATTAAGTAAAATAATAGAATTATATAAAGGATTGAAAGAAAATACTAATTATAGTTTAACAGAAAGAAGTGAAATATCAAAATGGTATAATTCATTAGAGGAAAGGAAAAGAGTCCAAGGAAGAAATATGGATAGAGATAGAATTAGTGATAGAGATAGAATTAGTGATAGAGATAGAATTATAGAGAGGGAGAGGGAGAGAGAGAGAGAGAGAATTAGAGAGAGGGAGAGAGAGAGAGAGAGAGAGAGAATTAGAGAGAGGGAAAGACGATTGAGAAGAGGTGGTGCAATTGATGATAAAGATATTGAAAAAATAGAAAAGAAGGAAGAAAATAATGAAGAAAAAGAAGAAAAGAAGGAAGAAAAGAAGGAAGAAAAGGAAGAAAAGGAAGAAAAGAAGGAAGAAAAGGAAGAAAAGAAGGAAGAAAAGGAAGAAAAGAAGGAAGAAAATAATGAAGAAAAGGAAGAAAATAAGGAAGAAAAGAAGGGGGATATTTTTTCAGTAGATAATATCAAGCAAAAAAATGTTAATATAGAGAATAAATCTTATTTGCAAAATTTAATAATAAATAATAGAAAAAAATTTGGTAGTAATGATTTGGAAATTAATGCAAATCATAATAAAATTAAAATAGTTATTGAAAATTTAAAAATAAAAGAGGAACAAATAAAAAAAAATACAGAATTAAAAGAAAAAGATTTTATTAGAGATTACGATGATAAATTGGATATAGATAAATTTAAAGAAATATTAAAGGAAAAAATTGAATATTATAAGAATATAACAAAATATATTAAAAATGAAATACAACCATTATATGATATATTTATAAAAAATATAAAGGTTATAATAACAACAATTAATGAATTAAAAGATAATATAATATTAGATGATAAACATAACGGAGGTGAGATTTTATTTAGAAACAATAATTCTGAAAAATTAAAATTTTTAAAATATTTAGAAGATTTTTTAAAAGAATTAAATAAATTTACAGACCAACATAATATAAAATATAATAGTATAAATGATAAGTATAATATTTATAACGAAATATATTCTAAAATTTCAAAATTGGGAGATAAGTCAATTGGTTCTACATCATCGTATAGTGGGAGAAGTAGTTCGGATAAAATAGGAGAAATAATAGATAATTATAATAGTATAATAAATAGTAATAATATAAATAATAATATATCATTTGATGATTATGACATAAAAGAATATAGAGATATATATAAAAAATTATCACAAGAGTATTCTAAAATATTAGCAAATGTAAATAATAAATTAAACAATAATATATCAAATGAATTATTAAAAGACACAAGTAACGCAAAATTTTCAAATAAAATAGAAAAAGATTCATTATCAATTTATGATAAAATATGGAATAAATATGTTAAAAATATAAATAATACTGATAAATTAAAAGAGCAAACAGATGATGATTTTTACAATAGTATAATAAATTATGATTTAAATCCTGATGAGGTATTAGATATAACAACGAGTGATAAGATAATATTTATAGTATTAATATTTATAATAAGACAGATATCGTTAACAATAGTTAGAATATTTATAAATAATAATAAATTAAGTTCATTAGTGTGGGTATTAACAATATATTTAGTAATATATATATCTATATTGTCAATATTGACATTATTTATAAATTTAGATTCTTATAAATTTAGAATAATATTTAATTATTTAAATTTTCATATAAATTCAGGAGGAATGTTTTTACATGTAATAAATTTAATATTATTTATTTATTTAATATATTATTTTATATATAATATAGATAAAAGTATAAGTGAAAAAAGAAATAGAAATGAATTAAGTGAGATAGAGAAATTGCGTTTAATTTATAAATTAGAAGTAATAACATTAATAATATTTTTATTTACATCAGTTATAGATTATTTAATGTAAATAATATTTAATAATAATTGAATATTGTTTATTGCATAATAAAATTTTTGAATTTAAGAAATCATCAAGTTTAAGTTCATTATTATCATAAATAATAATATGTTTATCTATTATTTCAATAATTTTTTTATAACAATAAGAACCATTATTTTTTTTTATATTAATCATATCATTAATATTATATATATTATTGAAATTATTTAAAATATCGCTTTCTATTTTAATTTTAAAAAGATTATAGTTATCATTGGATTCTATATTACTGGCTTCTAAAATTTTTAAATTATCATAACCTAAATTTAATTCTTTATTTAAAAAATCATAAAATATAATTAACCAATTATTACTTTCTAAATCTATTTTTTCAATATTATCAAAAGTTTTCCAAATATCCCAATTGCCATTATTAATATAACAAGTGAATGTATAATAAATATTTTTTCTACCATCTGAAAATTTTGCTATAATATATGGTGTCAATTCTTTAACATATGATGGGAAACAAATTAAATCTGGGAAAAAGTTATTTAATTTAATATCAATATTCAAATTAAATTTAATATTATTACGTTGTGTATTTAAAGACCAATCTCTTGTCAAACTATTAATAACGAATGATTTATAATTATTATTACTAATATTTGGAATATTAGGCATAGAGAAGGATATGTTATTATTTTCCTGTTGTGGTTTAGATTTTAATTGTATAATATTATTATCATTATAATTATTTTTAAAATCATTAGAATAAACTGGTATAATATTTCTATTAAGTTCTAATTGTTTAATTTTGAATTCAAATAAATCATTATTCATAAGTTTATTATGAATAATAGGTATTTCAGTATCATTAATATTTTCTTCATTATCAAAATTAATATCATTTAAAGTATCATTTAAATTATCATTTAAAGTATCATTTAAATTATCATTTAAAGTATCTTTATTATCTATATTAATTTTATTATCATAATATATTTTAACTTTACTTAAAGTAATATTATTTAATTCTTTCAAAGTTATATCATGTCTTGTATTATATTCTTTTTTTATAGAATCCATTGTCTCATTTATAATTTCAAATAATTCTGAATCATCAATATCTAAGTTAAATTTTTCTTTTAACATTTTATTACATCCAATGTGTAATAAATTTTTATTTCCTTTATTTATATAAAAATTCATATTTACACCTTTATTCATATTTTTATAAATAATATAATATTATATTATTTATATAATAATAAAAAAAAATAAAACATTTATCTATTTGGCAGCAGCAGCAGCGGCAGCAGCAGCAAGAGCATTTTGTTTATTAATACTTAATGGAAAATGATGCGCAATAAGTCGTTGTAGGATAAAATATGTTACTTTTTCACCATCTTTTACATTTAAAATAGATTTTAGTTTTTCATCTGGGAAAAATTCCCTACGATTTTCAGGATTGTTAAGATTTTTCTCCTTAACATAAGAATTGATATGTCTTGTAATATCAGTACGAGATTTTTCCGAACCCGATGGGATACCTACAAATTTACATAAATCATCTGAAATTTTACAGGGTTTAGCAAAACCAGAAGGTGATTTTTTAGCATTTTCACGTTTCTTTTGAACCTTCGCAATTACTTTCTTTTGCTTATCATATTCTTTAACAAGAAGTTTTAAAGTTTGCTGAATAGATTTAAATTCAAGCTGAACCGCAGAAATCTTATCAGTTAATTCATTAATTAGTGTATCTCCTAAACTTTTGTCATCAACAGACATAGTATTTGCAACATCTTCTACTTTACTTTCTACAACTAATTCAACATCTTCTACTTTCTTTTTTTCAACAACTTTTTTTTCAACAACATTTTTTTTTACAACTGCTTCTGTAGTTTTTACAGGTGCACTTTTAACGGGTGGGGTAGTTTTTTTCGGGGCCATTTATTCCTTATGGATATATATAATATAATATCCTTATATCATTTTTTCAATAAAGTAAGTATTCTTATCATATCACTTTTATCTTTATTATTAATAGTATTCCATTTTTTCAAATCTATAGTATTATATTTAATTCTAATTATAAGAGACCCTTCATTAATTCCTTTTTCATTTATTTCAAAGTGTTCTTTGCTAAATGGCGGTATATTAATATCAATAAAATTATCATCAATATATATAATTTTATTATTATATCCGTTTATAAAATCTATTAAATCTAAATCTATATTTGTTATTAAATTAATTTTATTATTATTTAAAATTACGTGTTCATAATTTTTATAATATTTAAATTCTAATTTAATAATAATTTTATGTTCTACATTATCATCATCAATATATATTTTAGTAATATTAGGATAAGATTCGCCACAATATATATCAATAAATATAAACTCTTCAACACCTTTTAATATTAATCTTAATTTTTTTTTTAAATTATTTAATACTTCATTATAAGATACATATAATTTAATATTATGTATAATATTAATATCATTATCTTTTGGAAAATAATATGATTTGGGTCTTATTTTAGAATTAATAAATACTGATGCAACATCTTTAAATATATTTCTTGTTTCTGTTGAATTTTCAATTATACTTGACCATATATCTTTCCAACTATTAATATTAAAATCTTCTTCTTTAAAATCATAATTATCATATGTAAAATTATTATTTTTAATTAGTTCATTATACGCATCAGTAGCTTCTATAAATTTATTTTTATATTCAAGTATAGTAACATTATCTTTAATATTATTTAATTTATCAGGGTGATATTTTAATGCAATTTGTTTATAACTTTTTTTAATTTCATCAATAGTAGCATTATTATTTAATCCTAAAATTATATATGGATTCTTATTATAATACATATTATATTACACTTATAAATATTTTTTATATATTATTTTAAAATTATGAAAAAATTAATTATAAATAAAAATAATAAAAATATATCATATTGGAATATATTTAGTTCTAATTTTTCTAATATAATACATAATAATGAAAATTATAATTCAATTGCAAAATTTATAGTTAAATCAAATAATAATATGTTATTATATGGAATAAATGGATTTCCAATTGAATTATTTATTGATGAAATTGTAAAAAAAAATACAATTTGAAATATTTATATAAATCTGAATGTTATTGGAATAAAACAATAATATATTTACAAAATCAATATTTTTTTGAAATTGATTTACTGAATCCAACTATACCAAAAGATTTTAGTTTTTTAAAAGAGCTTATTTTACATATTGTAAATTTTAAAAATATTTCTAATTATAAACATTTAATTATATTAAAACATATTGATGTGTTAAAAGATTATTTTTCTATATTTAAAATATTATTGGAAAATTATTCTCATAATGCATTTTTTATTTGTACTACAAATAAGATATCTTGTATTGAACAACCAATAATAAGTCGTTTTACTTGTGTAAGAATACCTTTATTTAGTCATCCAGATATTATAAGTATTTTTAATGAATATTTTGACAAACCATTAAATAAATTTTTAATTGAAGAAAAAACAAGAAATATTATATTTTGTATATTTATTGCAGATATAGAAAATAAAGAGCCACATCTTATTACAAAAGAATTTTGTACATTTAATTATCCACCATTATATGATTTTATAAAAAAATATAATAAGAAATCATATAATATTGATTCTATACGTTCAATATCTTATAAATGTTTTCAATATAATATTAAAATATCTAAAATATTATGCGATATACTTAAAATAACAAATAATAAAAATAAAATGAAATTAACAGAAATTGCTGCTAATTTAGATTATATATTGTCTCTAACTAACAAAGGTAGAGAACCTATATATATAGAATCTTTATTATGTCAATTATTATTATAATTTAATATTACTCTTTAAATAACATATATATGATTTATATTCACTTGAATTATATTTTTCATCTTTGATTAATAAGAAATTTTTATATATTTTTTCAATATCAATAAATATATTACATTTAATATCTTTATTAAAACATAATACCGATAAATATATTTTATCTATATTATGTATATGATTATTTAAATAATAATCATATATAGTTGCACCACCAATTATAAATATTTTATCAATTTTATTATTCTCATTACAATATTTTATTGCTTCTTTTATATCATTATATATAATTATATCACTTTCAGAATTAAATTTATTATATTCTTTATTATTTGTAATTATTATATTGATTCTATTTGGTAATTTATTTTTTGGTAACGATTCATATGTTTTACGACCCATTATTATTGCATTCTTTTTATCTACATCACATTCAGTTGTTATATTTTTAAATTTTTTTAAATCTTCTTTTATATACCATGGTATTTTATTATCATATCCAATTCCTCCATCAAATGTAGTTGCTACAATTAAAGATAAATTTTTTTTACTCATATAATAATACTATTATTAATATATTTATATGAAATTTATAAATATAAAGAATGTAGTTTTTCCTTAGATATTGATAAATTATTTTTTATATCATTTGCACAATATTTATTATAAAATTCAATTGATACATTATATGGAAATTTGATAATATTATTATCTATTTTAACATATCTCATCATATTTATCCAAGATATTATATTATTTAAACTTCTCTTCAAATTTCTTACACCTTTTTCTTCGTTGCTCGTTTTTTCAATAATATAACTTAAAACATCATCTTTAAATATAATATCACTTTTTTCAATATTATATTCTACAATTATTTCTTTTATTAAATAATCTTTTGCAATTATTAATTTTTCTTTTTGACTATAGCCATCTACATTTATTTTAATCATTCTATCTTTTAAAATATTACTAATTTGTTCTTCGTCATTATATGTAAAAATCATTATAGATTTCGATAAATTTAAATCTATTTCTTGAAAATATTTATCAGTATATTTATCATTTTGTATTGGGTCTGTCAAATGTATTAAAGAATTCACAATTTCTTCTCCGCGGCTTGTTGTCGATATTTTATCCAATTCATCAAATAGAAATACAGGGTTCATTATACGGGATTTTATTAAACAATCTACTATTTTACCATGTGTAGAACCTTCATATGTATAATTAAATCCATTTAAATATGTAGAATCTTCTATTCCACCCAATGATATAAATGCTAAAGGAAAGTCCATCGCTTTACATAAACATTCTTTTACTAATTTTGTTTTTCCTACACCAGGTGGACCTTTTATACCAATTACATATCCAGAACCATTTTTATTACTAATTCTTTGTGCTAATATTCTGATAATTTGTTCTTTTGTTTCTTTATGACCATATATAGCCAAATCTATATTTTTTTTAACTTTTTCTAAATAATTTGATATATCTACTACAGAATCTTTTGAATTTATTGGTATATTTTTATAATTACCAATTGGTATTTTATATAAAGTTTCAATCCAATTATTTAATTTACTATAAGAGCCAGAAGATGTATTCATATCATTTAATTGTTCAATATTATATAATATTATGTTTTTAATAGTGTCTGATATGTTATATTTTAAAAACTTAAATCTAATAGGCATCTGTTTAGTAGTTGTTAATTCATTTTTTTCTAATTGTTTTTCAATATTATATATTTCATCTTTAGAATCAATATCTAAATTATTAAAGTAATTATATTCTGAATTTGAATATTTTTTTGTAATATCCTTATATTTTTTTTTTAAATTATTTATTTCTTCTTTTTTTAAATCTCTTTTTTTATTTACTTTTTTTCCATCTTCTTCTTCTTCTTCATCTTCTTCATCTTCTATATAATTTTCACTATTTCTTTTTCTTTTCAGATTTTTAACTATAAATATTATATTTGGTATTTTCACTTCAGATTCTTCAGATTCTTCAGATTCTTCAGATTCATCAGATTCATCAGATTCATCACATTCTTCAGATTCTTCAGATTCTTCAGATTCTTCTGATTCTTCTTGAGATTCTTCTTCGTATTCTTCTTCTGATTCATTATCTGATTTGTCACTATCAATTATCACATTTTCTTTATTTTCAGTATTTATATCATCTTCTTTGTTTAATATAATATTATTTATATCATTTAAATTATCATTATATTTTTTTTTCATATTGCGAGTTTTCATATTAGTAGTTATATCACTTCTATAATATTTATATCATTTTTTTTATTAATTCATTACCTGGTTTATTCCAATATTTTTTACTAGCTTTTGTTCTTGTAGGAAATACAATTTTAATAGTATATATAAAAATATTAACAATTATACATAATAATCCTAAAATCATAATTAAATTATAGTTTTCTGGTAATAAATTAAGTAATAATATTATAATAATAATTATAATATACATAATAATTATCATATTGATAAAAGCAGATTGATTAATTAATTTATGTATAAATAATTGATTTATATTTTTATTATAATTATCTTTATATTTATATTCTTCATCATATCGCTTATAAATTTTTTTCTCTTTATCTAATACTTTATCTATTTTATTATAAAGATTATTTGCTCTTTCTAATTCTATAGTATCTATAAGTTTATTAAAAAGAATAAATTTAATATTTATATATCTTAATACGTCATTTCTAATATCATGTATAATATCTACCATATTATGTTCTTCGCTAATTCCATTAGATAATTTTTCACTAATTATTTTACAATTATCTATATTATTTGTATTAATATAATTTTTATGTTGCCATAATATTTTTAAGGTATCTTGTTCTGTAAAATATTCAATAAATATTCTTGTATAATAATTATAAATAACCATAATAATTAAAATACAAATAAATACAATATAAAATATATTTTGTTTATTATTATCAATATTTAATAATTTTAACATAATAACAAATATAGTTATTATAAAAAATATTATGAAATATATATTTCTTTTATTTAAAATAGATTTTAATTGTATTTTATATTTATTAAATTTACTATTAGTATCTTTTAATTTATTTCTATTTTTTTCAATATTATTATTATAATATTTTAATTTATTAATATTATTATTATAATCGTTATTTATATAAGTTGAATCCTTTGCTAATATATTAAAACTATAGTTTTCACCAATATTTATACTATTACATAATGATTCATTCAATTCAAATGTCAATTCTCTTATCCAATAATATAGTTGGTCTTCATTTTTATCAGTTCTATATTTTATATTTGTTATATTATATCTTTTACCATCAAATTCAATTATAAATTTATCTTCAAATTTTTCATAATATGTTGTTTTTTTATTATTTATTTTTAAATCTTCCACATTATCAATTGGATAATCATATTTTCTTATTTTTAATTCATTAGAATCATGATCATTATTTAATTCAATTGTTATATATGGACAATTATTTTTTGTACATTTAGCATTATTTATAGTGTAATTATTTAAATAATTATCAATAAAATTATACCCAGTTAATGATTTTAAATTAATATTAATTTTATCAATTTCTGTTATAGTATTATATATATTATCACATCCATTATTTTTATAATCTTCTATTTTATTATTTAATATTAACTTTTCACTATTTATATAAAAATCTTTCAATATATCTATTATTTTAAAATATATATATAATGTTATAATATTTCTATTAAAATTATATTCCTTTACATTTAAAAATGTAAAAATATATAATTCAATTATTTTAAAACTATTTATTTCATTATATTCTTCCTCTTCTAATATTGATTCTATATTTGAATGTTTCTTGAATTTTGTTATATCAATTATTTTATTATCATCAATTTGTTGAGATATATATAATATTAATTTTTTATTATTTATATCTAAATTATAATATGATTCGTTATAATAATTATCAGACTTTCTATTTTCATCTAAATTATATCTTAATTCTATATGTGTTATTAATTTATTCAAAATATCGTAATAATTTTTATTATCTCTTGTAAATATTATTAAATTTTCAATTATTTCAATTAAAATTTTAGTTATTTTAATATATGGCTCCAATTTATAATTTTCTATATATTTAGTATCATGTTTTTTTTTACTATAAAATAAAAAATAATCAGATTCTATTTTTAAGTCAAATATTAATTTTATAAATAAATGATATTTTATATCATATTTTTCAGTATCATAATCATACAAATTTTCATTTAATAATTCGTTTTCATATAATTTGTCAATATAATTATAAAAATTAATATTATCTTTAATATTATAATTGAAAAAATAGCTTAAATTTTGACCTAATATTTTTTTATTATTTCTAAAAGCACTAATTGATTTATCACTATCTTTTATTTGGATTTCTTCAGATTCTTCTATTATTTCTTCTTCTGTATTCTCAATATTATTTAATTCATATATATTTAATATTATTATACCAGAACCACCATTTCCTCCATTTGAACCTATACCACCTCCTCCTCCACCAGAACCTGTATTATTTATACCATCTCCACCCGAAGCATTTATTTTATCATATGTATCATCGTTAATTAATCTAATATCATAATTATTACCAGCATTTAAAGTAGAATCATCACCATAATAATATTTAGCTCTTATACTTTTATTATCTTCTATATAATTATCATATGTATAACCACCACTACCACCACCACCTTTACCACCAATTCCAGCTTTTTCATTAAATGACCCACCACCTCCACCAGCTCCCCAAAAATGCAGAGATTGTTTTTTTGAAGAATCATTACTAAACCATTTATTTGATAAATTATTACATACAGGTGGATCATTGTGAGAAATTATAGGGCAATAAAAATTTTCACTATTGATATCAATATCTTCTATACATATACCAGAACCTCCATTTCCTATTTTATCATTATATTGAATATCAACATCAACTGATTTTTCACCTGCTCCACCTCCACCCCCACCTATATTTATATTATCTTTGACAATTGCACCATGATTAACAAATGAATTAAAATTTTCTTGTTGACTAATTCTAAAATTATTAGCATTATTAGATAATCCTCTCATAATAATATCAGTATCTTTTACTATTCCATATTGTCTTCCACAAGAACCCCCTCCACTACCACCAGATAATCCGTAACCACCATTTGTAGGATTATCCGTAAATTCAGGGTCTTTAATAATTTTTTTTATAATATCGTTTGTATTACTTGTATATAAATGACTTGCTCCTCCTCCACCACCTGATGAAAAAATATTATGAAATGATGTATCATAACCATTACCACCCCATCTATAATTTAAAATACCTTTATTCCCACCTTTTCCAATAGATATATTATATTCTTTATCTTTTTCTAAAATTAAATCATTTATATATATAACTTCACCACCTCCCCCCCCACCACCTAAATTATAGCCACCACCACCACCTGCACCAACAATTAAAATAGATATAGCATATGAATTTGATTTATTTGTTGTAGTTTCATTATTAACTTTAAATTTAAAAGTTGTATACACCTTATGTTGAATAGAATTATCATGTGTAAATATTAAATTATTTTTTCCATTTGTACTTATAGTATTTTTAATAATATTATCGGGAGATTCTGTTTCAATTGTATATTTTAGCTTATTATCATTATCATTAAAACCTTCAATTTTATGAATAGGTTTTGAAATAGTAAATAATTCATTATACGTATTCAAAGCATAATTTGTTTTTTTAATTAGATAATATATAATATATATTAGTACTATAATATATATTAATATATAATTAAGTTTTTTAATTATATTCATTCTATTTATATACTATAATATTTAATTTATTTAGACACAACATCTATAATAATATGCCAAACCACTATTGGAGTTATATCTTTTAATTTCAACAACATCTCCCTGTTTTAATCCAAGCCATTTTGCTATAATATCATTATGTAATATGATTGGCATATGTAATTTACTTTTAATTAAATATTTTTCCATAATTTCTGATGTTTTTTCAGTTGTTAATTTAGTATGTTCGGGAACCATTACGTGTTTGGTGGGATTAAATAAAAGTTGTTTTGTATAAAAATATTGCAACATACCATTTTTTTTCTGTAACATTTTATCATATTTATTTAATTGTAATAATATAGGCGCCGATATAACATCATTATTGAAAATTAGTATAATATTTTTTTTATTATTATATTGTAAAATAAATTTAGTAATATCTTCAGTATAACTTTTTAATTCATCTAATATATTTTTTCTTAGTTTTTTAGTCATAGCGAAAATTATAGTAGTATTTGAAGTATGAAATTCTAATATTCTACTATCATTATAAAATTCGTCACGTTCTATATCTTGTTCGTGTTCTATAAATTCGTCAATATTATCACCTCTGTCAATTAACATACTTTTTAGATTATCTATGATAGTATCTACTTCCATTATCTCTTTTATACAAATAAAATATATTTATATCAATTTTTTATTTTATTTTTTAATTTATATTTTAATTTTTCAATTAATAGCGGATTTATATAACTTTTAACACATATATTATATGTATTATGTAATTTATATGATACTTTCTCGATAGCCTTTTTAATTGGATTTTTATTTTTTAATATATCTGGTAATTTTATATATTTTAATAATAAACTATTAGCATTCCACGTTCTCAAATCTTTAGAAGTAATTTTTTTATTATATTTTTTTAAAAAATTATTTACATCAATAGAATTATAATCAAATACAGTTTTGTTTTTATCCTTCGTTTTTTTATATTTTTCATATAAATATAAAATTATGTTATTATTAAAGCATTCTGATTTGTTTTTAATACCTTTTTTTCCAATAAAATCTATTATTATATTTTTTTTTAATTTATCAAATATTATATGATTAAATCTAATAGTACTTATACCATAAGAATTATTTTCACATTTATATTTTTCGTTACCAACTCTAAAACCACAATTTATAATTAAATATATAATTATAGAAATTTCTATATCTTTTTTTGTTAATTTTATTTCATCATTATTTATTAAATTAATATTATCATTTATATCATTGATTATTTTATTGAAAACTTTATTTAATTTTATTATTTTATTATATTTAATATTTTTTTGTTTAATTATATATTCTGGATTATATATCACCTGCTTTCTATTTTTACTATCAAATCCATATGCTAATATTTTAGAATTTTTATCTTTGCTGATATGAACATTTTTATAGGAAGGGGGAATTTTAATATTATTCATAATATTTTACTATTAAAAAATAAAAAAAATTAATTAATATTTTTAATTATATTAGAATAAAATTTAAATAATTCATTCGATTTATCTAATTTTTTTAAAATTTTTTTAATATAATTAAAATATTTTTTATAATATTTTGGATAATATTTTTTATAACATAATAAATAATCTATATATAATAAATTATATTTTTTAGATTTAATTAATTTTAATAATTTATCTGTAGATTTTTTTTTATATTTTTTATTAAATTTTTTCATAAAATCTATATATTTACGTTGTCTATTTATGCAATATATACAAGAACTTTTAATTATTAAGTTATTTTTAGATAATAACATTCTCTAATATTTAAAATTATTTTATTTAATTGATAATAAGGCGTTGAAATAATTTTTATTTTCAAAACCAGCACAATTATCATTTTTATCAAAATATTTCATATCATTGCTATTATCACTATCACTGGTATTATTGCTATAATTATCACTATCGTAATTATTATATAAATTTATATTCAATTTAAGATTATTATTATCATTTGTTAATTCATCAATATTATTTTTAAGTCTTTTATATGTATCAATATATTCCTCTTGTCTTTCAATTAAAGTATTTTCAAGTTTAAGTATCTTTAATTTAAGTTCATTATTTTCTTTTAATATATCATTAGATTGCATATTCTATTTATTATAGAATATTAAAAATTAAAAATCATTTTTTAATATTTTTATAATAATAAATATTTTTTTATTATTATTCATTATTATTATCTTCATCTTCGTCTTTTATTTTAATTCCTTTCCATCCTTTATTATCAATTGGATATGGACCTATTAATTTTTCAAAATATGCTCTTAATTGATTTCTATCGGGTTGTTTTTTATTTTTAGGCATATTAGAATAACACCACATTCTAAATACATTATATAAAGAATTAATACCTACTTTTTCTGTAATATTTTCTTTATCAATAATTAATTTTTCATTCTTAAATTGTCCGATTAAATCATTATTATTCTTATAACTTTCAGTTGCAATACGAACTTCCATTGGTTCATGTATATTATTTGGATTAATATATTTATGTCTTTCAATAATCATACTCATAAAAGGTTCAGTCCATCTTTCAAATTTATCTGTTAATTCTAAATCCATATGAAATTCATTCGGTTTTATTGGATTTTCACAAAATTTAGATAAAAATTCAACAACACGAATACGTCTCCATGTACCACCATCATCACTTGGTACTTCTGGAAGTTCATTACAAGTTAAAATCATTTTAAATTGAGGTTTAAACTCATATGGTTCTTTATATAATCCTCTTGTTAAAATTCTATCATTACCTGATAATTCTTTCATAAATCCTATATTTATTTTATCTTGATCACTTGGTTCTTGCATAACAGCAAATCTTCTACCTTTAGTTCTTTCTAATTCACTTTGAGCACTATTTGAAGCTGCTCTTTTCTGTGTTAATAATGCAATTGGTAAAATACAATAATAATCTCCTATAGTTTTTTGAATTAAATCTAATAATCTACTTTTACCATTACTACCTTGTCCTGTAAATATATAAAATCTTTCTTGAGCAATACTACCATCAATAATACATGCAATTATATCAAGAATATAATTTTTAACACCTGGATTTACAAACAATTTATCAAAAAACTCATTGATTTCAATTATTTCAGGAAGTTCACTATTATAAGGTACATAATTGATTTTAGAACTATGTGATATATAATCATCTGGCATACCATCTCTAAAAATATGCATTTTAAGATCGTAAACTCCATTCGCAAAACCAATTAAATGTGTTCTACTATCTAAAAGTTCTTCAAATTTTTCATCAATAAATAAACTTTTACATTCTTTCATAATACTATCTTTATAACCCGCATTTTTTAATTGACTTGCAATTTTTAAAGATTTTTTAGCCTTTTCAGCATTTGCTGTTTTTTGATCATCATCCTCTATATTAACTTGTAATGTATTCCAATATTGAGTTCTATCTATAAATTTATTACATATATCAGTACTTAATTTAATACGCAATAATAATCCTTCTGTTGTCTGTTTCCATCTATGCTTGTCTTTATCATAATAATACCATATTGTTTTACTTACTGCTTTTATTTCATCTTTACAATGTGCTTGAACTACTTCTGCTACATCATAATGTGCCCCATCGCCACGAATACATTTATCAATTAAAGGTATCAATGATTCATCAATAACTTGATTATATTTTTGAATATTATCTTGTTTAGCCCACCACCTTAATGTACCAATACCCATGTGGTCTTTGCGCATTTTTTTCCATAATGTTTGACATTCACCTTCAATATATGCAGTACTTATTTTAGAAAACTCTATCCAAGTATCTAATAAACGATAATCTATGTTTCTTAAAACCCATCCCAAATTAATCCAATCTTCATAATTTTCTGCACGAGAATATGATAAACATTCCAATACAAGTTTACGGGATAATATAAGTTCTGAATCACTTGTATGATTTTTATTTATATTTAATGATTTTGCAAAAATATTATTATGTAATTTAATTTTATATTTATTATCAATTGAAGGCAATACATGCTTTGTATATTCTTCTATTTCTTTCAATGCTACATCTTTAATTTTACATATTTTTTCATCTAATTTATTAATTCTCATTGAAAATAATTTAATATAATCCAATTCATCTGTTGCTGTAATTGTTTTATTTAGAATTTCACCATTTTTATATATTTTTGAAACCCTATAAGCTTCATTATCTGGTTTTTTACTACCATACATTTGCCAACAATTGACATTGATAATTGCTTTATCAATAATGTCTTCGTGATTATTACATACTGGTAAACCTAAAAACATCTCATCTGCAATATCCAATATTTTACGTCTAATAAAATGTTGTACATTATTTGATACTATGATATTTGGATACACTATATGAATTCCATCTTTTAATTTATTTCGATATAATGATGGTTTTGATTTTTCCATTACATATGCCAAATTATAATCATCATTTATATCAATGTATTCTTTAATAATATTATTATAATATGTAATTATTCTATCTATATTTTCACTGGTATATATTCTTTTATAAGTTTTAACAGATTTATAATCATCATTAATTTCGTGACTCAATTCATTTAATGGAAATTTAAAATCTAAATCAATTCTTAAAGGACTTGGATCAATTGGCTTTTCAGTAAAATGTAATTGTATATAATTTGTAATAGCTAAACTATATATGTCTATAAATTCATTATAATTTTCATCTGGTATGAATAAAGATATCTTTGGACTTCCTATACTTGTATTGGTGTAAGGTTTTCCTTTTTGTTGAACCTTATATTTATTAATAAATGAATTTAAATCTTCCTGAATACCCATTATTATTGATTGTATTTGCCTTATAATATATATATCAATTTTTATTTTATATTAATATACATTTTAATATAAAATAAAAATTGATATATTAATACCATTTATATAATGTATATTATGAACTATTTATTCGTGAATATTCATAAAAAAATGATAATTATTTATTTATAATAATTAAAATATGTATAGTTTTGAATTTGATGAAATTTCAAAAGATTATCTTTATTACTATTTAGGTAAAGAATTCGATAATCAACCACAAGAATATAAAAATAAAAATATTAATTTCATAACATCTATTATTTCAGATAAAAATCAATATAATTTAAACGATGATGGTGGGATTTATAAATTGATTAATTATAAATTTCCATTAAATAAATTTGAATGGTATTTTGAAAAATCAATAATACAAATAGAAATTACAGAAGAAGGTAATGCTAAAATGTGTAATTCATTTAGTGATTATAATTTATATTATTATAAAAGAGTTACTATTAAAAATTCTTCACTTGATATTTTAGATAAATTTATGAATATTATTAAAAATTATAAAGATGTCACAAAACCTGATAATAATTATATTAAAATATATTATAATTTTAAAAATTCATGGGAATTGTATAATACTATCTCACCACAATCAATTGATAATATATATTTAGATAATAAATTTAAAGATAATCTAATAAATTATATTGATAATTTTATTGAATCTAAAGATAAATATATTAAATTTGGCAGATTACATAAGATAAATATGTTATTATATGGTGTCCCAGGTAGTGGAAAAACTTGTTTATGTAAAGCTATTGCCAAGAAATATAATAGAGATGTATATATAATAAATTTTAGTAAATCTTTAACAGATGAAGTATTTATACAATTAATTTCATCTATAAATAAAAATGCTATTATTTTACTCGAAGATATTGATTCGTATTTCAATAAAAGAACTGCATTAGATATTAATGTAAGTTTTAGTTGTCTAATTAATATTTTAGATGGTACTATGTCAAAAGGAAATGGTAATATGTTATTTATTACAGCAAATAATCCTGAAAATATGGATAAAGCTTTACTTAGACCAGGTAGAATTGATAAAATCTATAAATTTGATTATCCAGATAAAGAAATTATTAAATGTGCTTTTAATGATTTGGCAAATGCTGAATATTTAGATTATTTTGAAACTTTTTATGAAAAAATTAAAAAATTAAAACTAAATATGTCTACTATTATTGATTATTTATTTAGAAATAACAATACATTTATTCTTAATATTGATGAATTATGTGACCAAACAAAATTACGTAATGATATTGATATTTCAAATACAGATCTTTATAATTAAATAAAAGATGTATGTTTAATTATTTGTTTTCCTATAATTTCCGTAAATATAGTGGGAATTGTATTTCCAAGCATTTTCCATTTTTCATTTTTTTTCCCAATAAAGTTATAATTTTGAAAACCTTGTAATTTTAATGCATCATCAATTGTTAATCTATATTCTTTTTTATCTATCCAATAACCATCCCAATTATGTCTATCATTTATTGGAGAGTTTTTACCACCACATCTTATTGTATATGCATTTTCTTTAATAAATTCTTTTCCAAGGTATTCTTTTAATGTTGTTTTTTTTTCATATTCTTTGAGATTTAAGAAATTATTCAAATCTATAACCTCAATATTCTTAAAACCAATTATAAATAATCTTTTTCTCATTTGTGGAATACCATAATCACTACATTTTAAAACTTTATATACGATATTATATCCTTCCTTCTCTAAATCTTTTTTAATTTTTATAAAACTTTTTCCATTATCATGATTTAAAAGAGCTTGGACATTTTCTAATATTACAATCTTTGGAACATTTATTTTTATAAATCTCATGACTTGTGAAAACATTGTACCCCGATTATCTTCAAAACCTTTTTTATAACCTGCTTGTGAAAATGGTTGACATGGAAAACCAGCACATAATATATCATATGGCTCAATATTTGATGGTTCAATTGAACATATATCATCTAATACATCAATATTGTAATTTTTTTTATAATTTTCCTTTGCCGGTATATAAATATCAGAAGCCATTATACATTTAAATCCTAATTTCTGAAATGAATAATGAAATGAACCCATTCCACAAAATAAATCAATATATCTAATTTCCATTAAATTTCTAATTAATATTTTCTTTAAATATTTATATTTATAAAAATAGTACATTTCTATAAAATTTATTAAATTTTGAAAACCTTTTATATTATTTTATAAAAATAAAGAAATGTACTATTTATCATATTTATAACAACATTCATAACCTTGTTTATTTTTTCTTTTAAATAATCCATTTTTACAATTACCATTTTCATCTGGTATTCTATTTGTTGGACATGTAGTTTTATTTTTTTCTTCCTTTTTTAATTTATAACAACAATTGTCGCCCTTTTTATTCTTTCTTTTAATTGGGTATTCTTCATTACAATTTTTAGTTATTTTATTTGGTCTTCTCTTTTTAGGATTGCAAGTATTTTTAGATTCTGTTTTTTTCTTTTTCTTTACAATTTTTTCAATATTATCAATTGATATATTAGAACCCATACTTGATGATGGACTAATTACATCAGTTTTATACATTTTTTTAAATAAATGATAATCAATTGATATTTTTTTTAATTCATTTTCTAATATTTCGACTTCTTTATATTTATCCGGTATTATCTTATTATATAATTTTTCATCTACTGTCTCTGAAATTTTAGCATTCTTATTTAATTTTAATTTATATATATGAATATTTATACTTCTTTTTAAATTCTTATGAACCTTTTCATTTATATCATAATGAGAACAAAATCTTATTGCTCTCCCTTCTATTTGTTTTTTACCTGACATATTCCATACCGGATCTAATAAATGAATATGTTGTATATGTTTAAAACTAATACCCTCTTTTATACTTGGACTACCAATTATTAATTTTATTTTATTACCATATATATTATTTATATCATTCGCATATTGTTTAATTATATTTTTCTTTTTATTACTTTCATTTCCAGACCATATGGCATATACCTTATTTTCATATTTTTTCCATTTTTCAGGATCCTTATAAACTTTAAATATAGATATCCACCCGTCATCTATTAATACTTTTTCAATAACATTAATTCCTACATTTATAAATGAACTATATACAACATGTTTACCATAAATATCTGGAGATTTTAATATATTAAATAATTTATATATTTTTGGAGAATATAATTCTAAATTAGTAATTATTTTTGATAATTTATATTTTTTACTTAAACAACTCACAGATATTTGTCTTTGATAGCTAAGAAAAGCTTCTTTTTCATTTTCAGTTGAATTATCATCTACTTCTAATGTGTATGTCATTTCATCTTGTATTTTAGACATTTCTAATATATGTGTAATTATTTTGGGTGTTGGATATGCTTTTTTTGATGTTCCAGGAAAATAACTTATTTTTCCTCTTAATTTTTCCAAATTATCATTTATAGAAGCATTCGTTAAAACTTTTTCTATATTATTATTATTTTTTTCAGGATTTAATATATATACTAATTCAGGTAACTCTTTAAAAGAATCATATATTGGTGTTGCTGTTAAATATAATAATTTACAACTATCATGTGAATATTTTGATAATAATTTTAATAATGTAGAATTAATAGATAATGATTTTACATTAATTGGTATCTTACCAGTATTTTCTATATTAATATATGTATTTAATGGATACGAATCAGATATTAAATTATGAACTTCATCTATTATTATCATTGCATTTTTTGAAAAATCATTTATATATTCTAATATATTTTCACTATGTTTAAGTGCGTCTAATCTAAACCTTTCATATGATATTATTGTATATTTTTCATTTATTTGTTTTATAAATTTTTCTCTTAATTTTTCCTTATTTTTTATAGATGTATCACTATTTATATATTCTAAATAATCCTCTTTATTAAAATATTTAAAATATGTACATGGTGTCATTAATTCATCGTAAAAATTATTTTTTAATCTCGCTGGTAATATTACTATTATTTTATTTTTAGATTCTAATTTTAAAAAATCTTCAGCGAGAGCTATAGAAGTACAAGTTTTACCCGAACCAATTTCGTGATATAGTAAAAATTGTTTTATATCGTTAAAATTATTTTTAAAATAATCTTTTAAAAAATATTGTTGAGATTGCAATTCAAATTCTATATTTTTTCTATCGCACAACTGAGAAATAGTTTTCGTTTCTATACCTTGTTTATATTTCTTAAATTTTTTAAAAGTATCATATCTACTATTCATTCTAATTTAATTATATATTTTAATTATTAATATCTAATATATAAAGCATCGCCCCATCCATATTTTGTTATTTTTGTTAAAATACGTTTAAATTTTTTTTTATTTAAAAAACTATCAATATCTTGTATTAATGGGTTATTTTCATATAATTCTTTTATATTTATTTTTATATATATTATATTAACATATTTTAAATAATTATTTGCACCCTGTAATGCAAGTAATTCAGCACCCTGTATATGAATAAATAAAAAATTATATTTAATTATATTAATAACATGATTTTTTAAAAATGTATCTATTGTTATTGAATATTTATAAATATATGATGTATATTTTACTTCTGGATGTTCTGTTAAATGCATTTTAAAATTAAATATACTTGATGATTCAGAATCATTTGATAAAATATTATTTGATATATTAAATTTAATTAATTCATTATCTTTATTTGTTATCAAATAATTATAAATATTTTTAATACCATTCTCCTTACATTCTATTACTTTATTATCATTTGCTTCTAACCATATTATATTATCTTCTGATAAATATAAATTATTAATATAAAATTGTAATTCTTCACATTCGTATGCTCCAACATGTAATACTCCTGTAATATTAATATTATAATTATTAATAGTATTAATAATATTTTCAATTTCTATCAATATCATTATTTATTTATGGTATATATTAATAAGATGAAAAATTATGATAAACATTATACAAATAATTATATTGTAAAAAAATGTTGTAGTATATTTAAAAAAAATATAAAAGTATCTAAAAAAGATATAATAATTGAACCAAGTGCTGGCAATGGTGCATTTTTACAATGTATTAATAAATATAATCATATATTATTTGATATTAATCCAGATAATAGTAAAATAATTAAACAAAATTATTTAACATATAATTATACCGAATTAGTTAAAAAATATAATAATATATATATAATTGGAAATCCTCCTTTTGGTAAAAAATCATCAATGGCTATTAAATTTATTAAAAAAAGTTGTGAATTTTGCCATTCTTTTGCTTTTATATTACCAAGAAGTTTTAATAAAGTATTTTTACAAAAATCAATACCGCTAAATTATCATTTAATTACATCATATAATTTACCCGATAATGCATTTGAATTACCAATTAAATGTGTATTTCAAATATGGTCGAAAAAAAATTATAAAAGAAAAAAAATAAAAAAAATATTACCAAATAGTAATTATATATTTATATCAAATAAAAAAAAAGCAGATATTGCAATAAGAAGAGTAGGATTTTATTCGGGAAAAGTATATAATAATTCTATTAATAATAAAAATATAAATACACATTATTTTATTAAATTTCGCAAAGGTTATAAATCTCCAATTATAAATGATTTAAAGTTAAAAAAAGAAAGTAATAATACACTGGGTGCTAATAGTATTTCTAAAAGAGATATTATTAAAAAATTAAATAAAATATTTAAATAAATCATACCTTTTTTATTTCACATAAATTTGGTCTAAATATAGCATTTCTTGCATTATTTGCACTTTTATCAAATAATTTTTTTGTTTTAATTATATCTTTAAATACAATATTATTATTATAATTTATATTTAACCATCTTATTTGATATATAATAGAAAACATACCACATTCATTATTTTTACGTTGATGATTCTCAGTACTATACTTTATTTTAAATTTTTTATTTGGATTTATTTTATCACATTGTAATTTTACATCATTTAAAAATGTTTTAATTTCATTTGGTATTATTCTACCTACACTATCATAATAATAAGCACCATATGCTTTCTTTGATGGGTCTATTACAATAAATGTAGAAGTCCAATGAGAACCGGGTTCATCGTGTTCATCTAAATTTGTAACAAAACCAATATATTTATATTTATTTAAATATTTTTTTATATTTATATTACATATAGAACTATATAAGCAACTACCATTTGGATTTTTTTTTGCAAAATCTATAGAATATGTACCCAAATATAAATAATTATATTTAGCTATATTATATTGATTCAATATGCTATCTATATCATGATTTGATAACCATTCTGATGGATTTTTTATCCATTCTTTAGGTTTTAATGGTCTTAATTCATTTTTGGCAATATATTTAATTTGTAATTTAGTATTAAAATCGTTAGCCATTTTTTCAATAATATCAGTCCAAAACCAATATTTCCCCGAACCATTGGTTAATTTTTTTAACTTTTTATCTAATTTATTAAATAATTTAAGTTCATTGTCTTTTTTATTATATTTAATTTTATTTTTATCATTAGAATACTCATTATAAGTATTAATTAATAATATTAATGAATTTAATGATAAACATGTGGATTTTGATCCATTTGATGGATTGCAAAAATTATTTATTAATTCTTTCATTATCCCTATTTAAATACTACATTATAAAGCTTTTAAAAACCATAATATTAAAAATATGATAACTGGATATGATAATCTTAATAATAATTCTTGCGTTTCTGTTAAAACATTTTCTGTTATATATTTAGTTATATAAAATGTACCTACTCTATCCAAAGATATTGCTAATAAAATTACAAGTGAAAACATAGCTAATTTAATAACCTCTGGTCTTTTTAAATTTAATCTATCCCAAAAACTATATCCCATTGGTTTTCTATATATTGGAATAGGTGCATCATTGGACATATTTGAAGATGTAGGAGAATTAAATTGTTTATTTATATTTTGTTGAGGTTGTTCTATATATTGAATTGGTTTTTGATATTCTACTTCTTCTTGTTGTGAATATGCTGGTTGTTTACGGGTAGGTTTTTTTTCAATAGGAATTTCTTCATCATCTGTAAACCCATAGGCAAGGTTTAATTCTGTCATATTCTTCTATATCTTTTCAATATTTTTTTATTTTAAAATATTATAATAGAGATAATTTATGAATTATAAAAGATATTTTCAATATTATGAAAATTTAATATTTATAATTTTAATTATATTTTTAATAACTACTATTATAATTGGTTGTAAATATAAAAATGTTGAAAAATTTGGTACTTGTTCAGGAGAACAATGTACTATTATACAACCAACTTCACAAACTGGAAATAGTAATCCCAATATAATTGATACTCTTGGAGATTGTTATAAAATGTTAATTGAAAAATCTACATGTAGTCATATACAGAGTAGCACATCAGATCAAAGTTCTCAAGCTACTGGTGCTACTGCTGCTTCTGGTGCTACTGATGCTACTACTGGTGCTTCTGATGCTACTACTGGTGTTTCTGATGCTACTGGTACTGGTTCCACTGATAGTGATATTTATAATAAAATAACTTCTTTATTTGAAGAACATAATTGTAATGATTTATCAGATGATTCAAATAAAACACAAATGTTAACATATTGTCTAAGAATGAATAATAAATGTCACGATACACCACTTAATACTGGAAGTCCTATTCTAACAGAAAAATTAATGAAAGATATTAAAAATACAGCACGTAAATGTAATTCAGTTGTTAATTCCGAACCTATAACTCAAGAATAAATATAATATTAAATAAATGATAATTTTAAAATTATAATATTATATAAATACAGAAGAACAAATAGTATGAATTTCAAATTTTTAACATTAGAATTTATCTTAGATTTGCTTATATTAATTATAATATTATTAATACTATATAATATAGCATATGGTTGTTATTTTAAAAACAATAAATTAGAAAAATTTGAAATGAATGAAGAAAATGTCATAAATACAATATTAGAACAATGGTTAAAAGATGGTGTTACAACTGCAGATTTAGATGATAAAATAAAGGATGGTAAATTAACTCGAGATTCTTTAAATGAAATAATTTCCCAATTAGACAATGTAATTTTAAAAATGCAAAAAACTAAGAAAAGTATCGCAGATGCGGAAATTAAAACTAAAAGTGTAAAAATTGAAGAATCTCAATCTACAAAAGATAATGATGTAGATGAAGAAACTTCCGATAAAAAGGATAAAGATGATGAGGAAAAAGTGGAAAAACCAAATGAACAATTGGAAGAACAATTTAAAATAAATAAAAGAAGACGTTAATATAAATTACAATATTATTATAAAATAGTACATTTCTTATTTTTTTTTAATTTTTAAAAACATTTTATATAATATTATAATTTTTAAGAAATGTACTATTTTAATTATTTAAACACTCGTATCACTTTCTTCACTTTCTTCACTTTCTTCACCTTCTTCACTTTCTTGACTTTCTTCACCTTCTTCACTATTTTTTTCATTTATACAAAATTCATTACTAGTATCGCTTTTTTCTTCATATGAATATAATAATTCTTTATGTTTATATAAATCAATATTATCTCTCGAAAAATTATTTTCCTCATCTGATGACCCTTCTTGGTCTTCTTGTCTATACATATATTGTAAATGATCGATTTTATATTCTGGATTTAATACAGATTTTGTAAAAAAATTTAATTGTTTTGGTTCATAATAATAAATAGCAAATGTAATATTATGATTTACTCCTTTAAAGTCATATAATTCGCCAGAATTTTCTTCGAAACGTAATGTTATTTTTTGTAATTTTCCAATAGGATGAAATTCTCTTAGTGGTACTTTAAAAAAATCTATTTTTTCATCATTATAACCATAACTATTTATTCTTAATTTAGCTAAACCTATACTATTTTTATTATAAGATAATGAACCAAATAAATGTTCTTCTATTTCTGGACATTTTAATAGAATATATTTAGAATTAATTAAATATAACATACCTGGTGCAATAATAATATTTTTATTATTAGAATATAATGAATGAAAATATTTTTCATATCCTATATTAGAATTAATATTTTCATAATTATAATTAATATTGTTTAAGTTACTATTTGTATATAAATCAAATCCAAGAGTTTCATTAATTGTTGAATTTTTCATATCTAATATAAAAGGAAAATCACATTCAAATTTAATAATATTAGTTAAATCAGCTGGGGTACTATTACCTTTTATTTTAAAATTTCCTGGAATATTATTTTTTTTTATAAGTAATTGAAATGCGCTAATAAAAGTATCAGTTGTATAATTACCTACTGGTATCTCAATCATAGTAAAATTAATATTATCAATATGAATATTCTCAAAATTTTTATTAATATAAAATAAAAATTTGTTATTATTATAATCGATATTATACATAGTTTTAGGAATACTAACATCTATAACTTCCATTGCAAATACATTTTTAAAAGGTACATCAAAATCAACAACATATGTATTAGGTAAGGGAAATAAATTTTTATTTCTTGATTTACTATCAACAACAAAAATATAACTTTGTTTTATACAATTATCTTTCATATAAGCAATATCTTCAATAGACATTTTATATTTTACTATTATAACAATTTTAAATATTTTTATATAATAATATATTATATTATTTAATAATATATATAATGTATAATATTAATTCATATGAATATACTTCGTACGATAGAATAGTTGTAATAGGTGATATACATGGAGATTTAAAAAGATTTAAAAATATATTAATAAATGCAAAAATAATAAATAATAATTTAGAGTGGATAGCAGTACCATCTAATACAATTGTAATACAAATGGGTGATCAAATAGATAGTTTAAATCGTTCAAATGAAATAAAAGAGTGGGAAAAAATAAAAGACATAGAGATGTTATATTTTACAAATAGTTTAGATAATTTAGCAAAAATAAAGGGTGGAAGATTATTATCTTTAATAGGTAATCATGAATTAATGAATATATTGGGAAATTTTTCATATGTATCACAAAATAGTAATTATATAAATCGACATAATGGTTTTAAACCAAACGGAGAATTATCAAATATATTAGCTAATAGACCATTAGTAGTAAAAATAAATGATTTATTGTTTTGTCATGCGGGAATAAAAAAAAATCATATAGATATATTATTGAAATATAATAAAGATATATCATATATTAATGAATTATGGAATAAATTTGTATTATTAAATAAAGTTAAAATTGAAGATAAGGAAATATTTGATAATATAATATTAGATAGTAGCGATGGTATATTATGGACAAGAGATATAAATGAAAATGAATTAGAATATGTATTAAATAATAATAAATGTTCCTATATGTTTATTGGGCATAATACTGTAGATAAAGTTACATTATATAAAAATAAGTTATGGTTAACTGATACAGGAATATCAAGAGCATATGGTAAAGAAAATTATCAATATATAGATATAAGTAATAATAATATATCTATAAAAGAAATAAATGATAATATTTAAAAATAAATAGTATTTAATATATAATATAATGAATAGTGAATATGGTGATTTAAATAAAAATTTTGATAAATTATTAGAAAAAAAAACGGAAGAAATTAAATTAATATTAAATAATAAAAATAAAAGAGTTACATCAAAAGATGTAACAAAAATACCATATGAAGCTAATAAAGTTTTAGCAAAACAAAAAAAACACGAAGAAGATAGAAAATTAAAATCAAAATCCTATAAAAATAAATTAAATGACGATTTATTTAATATAATAAATTCTGGAAATAATAAATAAAAATGATTAAAATTTACATACTTTATCATGATAGTAACAATATATGTTAAATTCTAATTTAAAAAATGTAATTGATATAAAAATTATAATTATATATAATTATATTATAATGTCATTAGATAAATTAATAAATAGAATAAATACGATGGATATAAATTATGATTATAATAAAACAGATATAGACAATAAATTATATAAATATATAAAATATAATATTAATTTAGATAATAATGATTACGATAAGTTAATTTGTGATAAAATTGATAAAAAATATATAGATAATAGAATTGAATTATTAAATAATTATAGAAAACAATTAAGAATTTTAAAATGTAAACCATATTTTAAACAAAAAACAAAAGAATGGTTAGATTTAAGAAAAACTTGTCTAACTGCAAGTGATTTACACGATGCATTAAATAAAAATAATTTATTACTTGCGAAAAAAAAAGCAGGTGTATTTATAGATAATATTATATATCATTCTATTCCTCCTTTAAAATGGGGTACAATGTTTGAAGATATGGCTCAAAGATGTTATTCTCAAAAAAATAATATAGATGTTCATGAATTTGGTTTATTAAATAATGAAAAAATTTCACATTTTGGTGCTTCACCCGATGGAATAACTGATATTGGTATTATGGTAGAAATTAAATGTCCTTATTCGCGAAAAATTAAAGAAAATTTTATTCCTGAAAAATATTATTATCAAATACAGGGACAATTAGCAGTATGTGAATTAAATGAATGTGATTATATAGAATGTGATTTTAAGATTATAGATACAGATTATGAATATATTGATTATGTAAATGAAAACAATTTAGGTAAAAAAAATCATGGTATAATTGCTGAATATTTTGATAATATCGCAGATGAATATTATTATATTTATAGTGATGCATTATTAACAGCCGAAGAAACAATAGTTAATATTAATAAGCAAATGCTGCTTCAAGATAATAAAGATAAAAAGTTTTGTAAATTATCAAGATGGGTATTAAATGAAATGTATATTCAGCGAGTATTTTATAATGAAAAATTATGGCATGAAATATTACCTAAAATTCAAGAATTTTGGAATAAAGTTGATGAATGTAGACAATTACCAATTGAATATAAAAAAATAAAACCTAAAAAATTTAACTTTGTACCCGAATAAGATATTAATTCAAATATTTCATTTTTTTTTATTATAATAATATAATAAAGAAACAACTATTAATGGTGCGAATTGAATAATATATTCAATTTTCATATATTATGTTATTTGTGTTAAATTTTATATAAATTTATTTAATATTTATGAAAATTATTATTTGTAAATTTATTATAATTATTATAATTTTCTATATTTTTAATAAGTGTTTTAGTATTTAAATAATATAAACATAAAGAAATTAATATTGCAAGCAATAGTATTATAATTCTATCCATTATCTATTATTATTAATTATTATTTTTGCATATGTTTGATTTTCATATACTTTATCTGAAATTTTATTATATGTGTCAATATCAAAAATATCACCAGTTATTTGTGTATGTTTTACCACATCAGTATTTTGATATTTATTTAATTTAGAATTTAATGTTATAAATATATTATTTTTATTAGAATCAAATGAAATATTTGGTGTATTTTGTTGCTTATTTATCAAATAACCACTTATATCATGATGTGTTACATTCGTATTAATTTTAAAATATGGATCTATAGGTATACTTATTATATTATTTTCATTTATATCATTATTATAAATATATAATTCTATTTTTGTTTCATTTGATTCTGCTGAACGTAATATATTATATTTAACATTTACATTATTATTATTTTCATGTATATAATCTTTATTATAAGTACTACTTCCCTTAATACCTGTATTATTCATTGACAATAATATATTATTATCTAAATTAGATATATCGGTACCATCGGCATTTTTTCTAACTATATTTAAATTATCAATATATACTTTATCATTATGTATAAATAATGGAGAATTATTTTTATTACTACCGCCTAAATATATGCTTTTGTTTTTTGTATCAAATTTTGCAATTGTTTCATTTTCTTTATTTTGTATATTTAATTCTTTTATACCATCTGGAATTATATTAAAATTACCATTATTTATATTCATGTGAACACAATTATATACATTTGCATCTACTATTTCACCATTTTCTATTTTTCTACCACCATTATCGCATATACTTAAATTTTTATTATTAGTACTATCAGAATCTGTTATTATTGTCATACCCATTAATGAATTTACTCTATTTAATAATTTTATATTAGGTTCTAAATAAGAAGCACTTGTTATTCCAGTATTGTCAATATATACTTTATTTTCAAATTTAATATTATCATTTAAATTTGCAATATTATCTTTTAATGTTTTAACGTCTTTTACAATATATTCATCATTATTTTCTAATTTATTAATATCTTCTTCAAAATTATTAACTTTATTATTTATATAATTAGTTTCTATTTCAATATTTTCATTAATTTTATCAAAATTATTATTAATATTATTAGTTGATATATCTATAGATTTATTGACATTATCTTTATAATTAATATAATCTTTAATAATATAAATTATACTTATAGTTAATATAATAATAACTATTAAAATTATAATTGATATTAATATATCCATATTTTATATTCTATCTATTAATACCATAGAAACAAATTAATTTAAATCTATTACTCTTATTTCGGGTTTATGTAACTCATTATTTTTATTTTTTTCTATAGAATTATCATCTCTATCCGAATCTGTTTCAGAATTACTATCGGATGTTGTATTGTCATCATCATCATCTTCTTCATCTACTTCTTCTTCATTTATATCTTTTTCTTCTTCGTTTTCGTCATCTCTTTCTTCATCTTCTTCTTCATCTTCATCTCCTTCGTCATCTCCTTCTTCATCTTCTTCTTTATCTTCATCTTCATCTTCATCTTCATCTTCATCTTCATCTTCATCTTCAGCTTCATATTCATCGTCAACTTCATTTTCGTCTTCGCCTTCTTCTTCTTCTTCTTCGTTAATATTATTAAACATATCATAAAACTTATCATACATATTAATAATATCTATATTTCCACCTTTTTGTTCAGTTAAATCATCGTCATAGTATTGATAATTTTCATCTAATTGTTCAATGGGGAATTCAACTCTATCAGTATTTAAACGCATTTGTATATTCATAGCTTCGAGTTCTTGAACTAATAATTTAAAAGAATATGGTGTTTCAATAACAGCAATATCATCATTCTTGCATAAATCGCATTTATAAATATTATTATTTTTATTATAAACAGCTAAAACTCCACAACTTTTACATACGGCCCAGCTATATTTATCAGAACGCTCAGTCATACTTTCTTTCATAAATGATGATATACCATGACTTAAAACACTATCACGTTCCATTTCTCCAATTCTGAGACCACCATTTTTTCTTCTACCCGCAGTTGGTTGTCTTGTTAATGATACTTTTGGACCAGTTCCTCTGGAATGCATTTTTTCTGCAACCATATGTTTTAATCTAAAATAATATGTAGGTCCAATAAAAATTTCACATTTTATTTGATTACCATTAAATCCATTATATAATATTTCATTACCATGAGAATTGAGACCTTTTTTTTCTAAACTATCATATATAATATTTTTATCAAATGGTAAAAAAACTGTACCATCTCCCAAAATTCCATCTAAACAACATAATTTTGCAAAAACACATTCAACTAAATGACCTATTGTCATTCTTGATGGTATAGCATGTGGATTAATAATAATATCTGGTTTTATTCCATTTTTAGTAAAAGGCATACTTTCTTCTGGGATAATCATACCAATTACACCTTTTTGACCATGCCTCGATGCATGTTTGTCACCAAATTCTGGTTTTTTAATTTTAAGAAATCTTACTTTACATACAATAGAATCTTCATCATTTAATTTATTGTTAATAAAAACTTTATCAACTTTACCAAATAATGAATTATCTGTAATAATAGAACAATCAGAATAAATAGTTTCTTTAATATATTCAGTAAATACACCTTTTTTAATTTCTTTATATGTATCTTTGACACTAATCATACCAATTGCAACAACTTGTTGTCCTTTTGGAATATAAATACCTTCTTTTATTATACCATCATTATTAATATAATTATAATTGGCATTTTTAATATTATTAACTTTGATACCTCTATTTTTATATTCAATAGCATTTCCAAATATAATTTTTTCATATTGTGAAACAATTTTAGAAGTTCCTGTAATAGATTTATAATATGATAATGAAAATAATCCTCGTTCTATACTATTTTTATTTATCATAATACTATCTTCTTGATTAAATCCAGAATATGACATAATAGCAACTATGACATTAAAACCATTGGGCATATTATCACTACAAGTATATTGTGATATACGAGTACTAATAATTGGTTTTTGCGAATAATGTAAAACATATGACATAGTATCAAATCTTTTATTAAAATTTGTTGCATATATACCAATAGCTTGTTTACTTTGTGCAGCATGAAAAACATTTCTTGCAGATTGATTATGATTACATAATGGTATATTTCCACTAATAGCACTTAACATAGTAGATGGATGTATTTCAAGATGTGTACTAAATACATTAATATCTTGTTTATTCATTGCAATAAAACAAGTATCTTCTTCGTCAGCATCTAAATATTCTATTAAAGCTCCATTTTTTTCAAGCTCTTTTAATATTTCACTATTGCTTTTATTAGCAAAAATAGGTAAATCAGAAGGATTTGTATAATTATCTTTATAATAAAATTCGTCTGTTTTATCAATAGGAGTTAATGTATTAATTGTTCCTGTTAACATATCAAACCAATTTGTATAATTATTTTTTACATTTAATTTCGAATTAATAATTAAAGGTCTACATGGTCTTCCTGCATCAGTTAAGATTCTTATTTCATTTAATTTAATATTCCACGAAATAGAAATTAAAATATTAATTAAATTGTTTCTTCTATATATTCTTAGTGTCTTAATTAATTTATAAGGTTCTTTAGTTATCGCATATAATGAACCATTAATAAAAACCATTACAATATTTTTATTAATATTTAAATTAAAATTTTCTATTAAAACGACATCTAAATCAATAAGACATTTTTTTATATTATCAACATTTGAACTTGAAGTTATTTTTGTTAATAAAGCCAAATTTTTTAAATAACCAACTGAACCACCATCTGGTGTAGCAAAAGGACACATATATCCATATTGTTGTGAATGTAATCTATGTGGACTTGTTAATTTGATAGATCTATCTAACGGCATATTAACATTTCGTAAATGAGAAATATAACCAATATAACTAATACGTGATAAATCTTGTACTTTACCTAATTCTGGGTCATCATCGTCGTCTAAACCCCACATACCTTTAAGAGATCTCGAAAAACTTTTTGATATAATTAAGGGTGTTATTATTTTATAAATATTATTATTATTAATAAAATTTTCACTACTATTCCATGCATCATAATTATATATTTTATCTAAACTATCTCTTATAAATTTATATAATTTTTTATAAGATTCATAAAATAATTCTGATAACAAATAACCACTTGAATCTATTCTTTTATATATATAACTATCTCTATCACTTTCTTGATTAATTTTTAAACATGTATAAATGAATTGTTTAATCAAATAACTTAAATATTTAGCTTTATTTTTAAATAAAGGAATATTTGGAAATATTTCAGTTATTAGTATATTTCTAACATGATCATTAGTTTTATAAATAGTTAAAGGTTTTAAATAATTAATAGCTTGTTCTTGTGTATAAATATCATATTCATTATTTAATATAGTAGGTCTTATGAAATTATTTATAAATGTTTTTTCTACTTCATTTAAATCATCTCCGAATATAGACTCATATATTTCTTTATCACTATTCATTCCCAATGCTCGATATAATACGAATAATGGTATTTTACCATTGAATGAAAATAAACTACACATTATAGCACCCTTTTTATTTTTATAATTATCAGCGACATCATCTTCTATTGTTATATCAGGATTTTTAACTAAATAAAATTCTATATTTTTAGGAGATAAAACTGTTTCACCAGTATCTGCAGTACATTTTAATAAACCTTTATAACTAAATGTATTATCATCTGTTATTTTAGTTATAAATAATCTATTTGTTGCAATTCTTTCTTGTGAAACTATTACTTTTTCTTTGCCATCTATTATAAAATATCCTCCAGTATCATATATACATTCTCCTAATTTTTTTAATACTTCGGAACCTTGTCCATTTAATAAACAAGCTTCACTATGAAGCATGATTGGAATACCACCAAGTGCTATATTTTTAAAAGTTTTATTAGTTATATTTTCAGAATCATCTTTTATACGAACTAATATATCGGCATATATATGTGTTTCATATGTTAAATTTTTCAATCTTGCGTCATTTGGAGTTATTAATTTAGGAGACCCATTTTCATATGTTATTGGTCTATCAATATATATATTGTCTCCATTTTCTCCCCCTATAAATAAATCAACTTTCATTATAATTTTATCATGATCATTATATTTAATCATTGTAATTGGATTTAAAGATTTAATAGTATTTGGTATATTATTTTTAATAAAATCTCTATAACTATCTAAATGATGATTTGTAAATGAATATTTATGATTTTTAAAATATAAATCTAATATATCCCACTCATTTATATCCTCCATAATATATGTTATATTATTATATAATAATATATTTATTATATAATAATATAACATATATATATTATTATATGAATAATATTTTAACCGATCCGGATTTAATTATTGAAAATAGTGATATTCTAAATAAAAATATTGATTGTTGTATCGAATTAACTTCCGATTATAATATTTCTTTGGTAATTTATACTATTTTAAAAAATAATTATAGATATATAGGAAATAAAAAATGGGATTATTATAATAATATTCAAAAAACATGGATTGTAGATGAAAATTCTGTTAGACTTAAAAATGATATTAAAACTATAGTCTGTAATTATTTTTTAATTAGATTTAATTATTGGGAAAATTTAGGAAAAAAACATACAAACGATATAGATTATAATAATGATTGTCAATTTAAAGCTAATAAATTATTAGTATGTTCTAATAAATTAAAACAGGATAAATTTATATCAGTTATTATTAAAGAAGCAAGATCTTTTTTTGAATATAATGAATAAACAATATAACATAATTAAAAAATTATATAATAATAAAAATATAAATAATATATGTGATAATATTGATATTACATATTCATTAAATTATAATAAAACTTATTTAAATAATAAATGTTTTGGTGCTAAATATTCTTTTAATGAATTAATTAGTTATATAAATAAATGTAATTATGTATGTGTTATAAAATCAGAGCTATCAAATATTAAATTTAATATTTATTATAGTAAATTTAGTGAATTAAATATAATTAAATTTACTAAAATATATAAAAGAATAATTATTTTATCAAATTTATATAATATAAATAAAATAATAAATTTTAATATTATTTTATCTCCATTTAAAAGATATTTTCCTAATGAAAATGAAATATTAGATTCAAGACATATAAATGGAGGATTTACATATTTAAATAGCAATGATATATTTATAATTAGAAAAGATGAATGTAGTAAAGTTATGTTACATGAATTCATTCATCATATAGCTATTATTAATGATATATCATTTACAAATGATGAAATTATTAAATTAAAATATACATTTAATTTATCTAAATATTTAAATTTAATACCAAATGAAAGTGTTGTTGAATTTTGGGCAACTATATATCAAATTATATTTGTTTCAATTGATTATGATATTTCTTATAAATTAGTATTAGATAAGGAAATAGGACATTCAATATCTTTATGCAATAGATTATTAAATAATAATAAAAAATATTGGTATGAAGAAACAAATGCTTATTCATATATAGTATTTAAATTAATATTTTTATTAAATTATAATAAATTTTTAAATATATATACTCTTCCATATTCTTCTTCTTCAATTACAAATTTTCTTATAAAAAATAAAAAAACAATAGATAAAAATTCTAATATTATTAATTATAATAAAAATTCTTTAAATTTAATGATATTCGGTTCTTATTAAATTATTATATAATAATTTAAATAGATATGAATAAAAAATATTTTTTAGCACTCAAGGGTTGTAAAATAACTAAAAAAGATTTTAAAATTCTTAATATAAATTATAAAGAAAACAAGGACAAATCATTCAATATTTATAGTGATACTGACGGAAATGCAAATGTAAAATATAAGAATAAATATCATATAATAAGTTCTACTTTGAAAAATTTACATAATAAAAGTAAAAAAACAACAATGAAAGGTGGAGCAGCAACACAGGGTTATTTTGATTGGTTAATGGGTAAAAAAAACAATGATGTTGTTTCTGATGTTGTTTCTGATGTTGTTTCAGATGTAGATAATAATATTGAATTAAATATTCAACAAATAGGTAAGGTTAAAGAAATATTATTTAACACTTCTTTTTCAAATAGTCAATTGTCTAATAATGAATTATCTAATATATTAAATGAATTAATTATAGATAATGATGATATCAAATCAAAAGTTTTAGATTTTATTAGAGAATTATTTAAAGATGAAAAAACTAAAGAAAAAATTTTCAATTTAATAAATAAACAATTAAATTTACGAAATAATATATCACAAGATATACCACAATCATCAAATAATGAAGTAGTACAATCTTCTGTAAATTTATTACCACAACAAATCCCTAATACACAACCACAACAACCACAACAACCACCACAACCACCACAACCACCACAACCACCACAACCACCACAACCACCACAATTACAACCATCGGTGGAACAACAACAAAATATTACAAGACAATTAGAACCAGGTTCAAATGAATTTAATAAAAATAACATAATTGGCGGTAGATATAAAAAAACAAAACGAAAAAAATAATAATATGTTTATTTAATAGTAATAAATTCTAACATTATCATCCCATGTAATATGTTTAACATAAGTATTTTTAAAAGTAGATGTACTATTAACATCATATATTTTTGTAAAATTATAAGTTTTTTTTTCAAAATTATCTAACAAATCATCAATATATTTAACACCATCAAATTGATTATACATTATATAATAATTATAATATATTATTATTCATTTTTTTTATTTTCAACTATATAAATATAAGTTATACTTTAATATTAAGTAAATAAATGTATAAATATAAATTAATAATAGATTCAAGAGAAGTCACATTATATAATAATATAATTGAAAGAGATCTTGATAAATATAAAAATGATATACTAATTGAATATTTAAATTTAGAATTAGGAGATATTCATATTATTATATATGAAGATGATGTAGTAAAAAGAACATTGATATTTGAAAGAAAAACTTTAAAAGATTTATTATCATCTATAAATGATGGTAGATATAGAGAACAAAAGATGAGATTATTATCAAATAATGTATCAAATAATATTACTTATATAATAGAAGGAGATGATATAATATCAAATAAAATAAATAATAATAATACTTTAACAAGTGTTTATATGAATATACTTTATCGAGATAATATGAATCTTGTTTTTACAAAAAATATCACAGATACTGCTACTTTTATTTTAACATTATGTGTAAAAATAATTGATAAACCACTTAATTATATTAATAATATAAATATTATACCAGAATATGTAGATTGTATCAAATTAAAAAGTAAAAAAATTAATAATATTACACCACAAAATTGTTTTATTATGCAATTATCACAAATACCAAATATATCTTCTACAATTGCTAAAAATATTGCTAAGAAATTTTCTACTTTAAAAAAATTAATATATGCATTGGATACTTGCAACAATGAAGATGAAATGATTAAATTATTAATGTCTATTGATAAAATTGGAAAGGATAAGGCATATAAAATATTAAGTTATTTGCAATTATAAATATATTTGTATAGATTTTAGTAAATATATTGAAAAAATGAATTTTAAATTTATTAAATAATTAAAAACAGCTGCACAATAAAAAGACCAAACGTTTAAAAGACCAAACGCTTACTTGACTAATTAACAAATTAGGTTTTCATTAAAAATGAAGATGTCTCGTTCTTACAAGAGTTATAAGTTTGATATTAATTTTGAAGAATATATTAAAATTGATACAATGAGTGACAAGATATATTATGAAAATATGTTGTCATATGAATATGATATATATTATAATCCAAAAGACTACGACTCTTCGGTATTTGATTTGGAATAGATAAAAAAAATATTATATATTATATATTTTATATTTTTTATATTTAATAAGAACGAGAAATAGCATCTTTTAAATATTGATTTTTTCTTTTAATTATTTCAATATAATTTTTAATATTATAAGTTAATGTAAAATAATATAAATCATTTTGATTTTTAGTAATAATAATTTTTTTTGAAATATCAAAATTGCACATAGCATCTTCTCTACAAAGACCTTTGTGTGAGAATGAATTATATTGTTTAATAAAAGAATTATATTTATATTTTAATTTAGTATAAATTTTTAATAATTTTTTACAATTCTCCATTTATAATTAATTATATATAATAATTAATAATCAATTTTTATAAAAAAAATAAAAATTGATTATAAACCCGATGGTTTAATCCAATTATCAACACATATATTATCATTTTTAACACTATGTGAAAAGAAACAATCACATTTAAAATTACAATATTTTGTTTTTCTTCTAAGATAAGGTGGTATATGTTTAGTGTTAAAATTAATTGATTTTTCTGTAGTATTCACAATAGAAATATTTTTAGATACATTATTTAAGTCTGATAGTATAGTGATATTATTTTGAATAGATAAATAAAAAAAATTAATTAATATAAACAAAACTCCTATATATTTCATTATTATAATAATATATTATTTATTTTTTATATAATATATAAAATAGTACATTTCTTGTTTTTTTTAAAATTTTTAAAAACATATTATATAATATTATAATTTTAAAGAAATGTACTATTTTATAATATCAAAATGTATAATTATATTTAATAAATATAAAAAATTGAATAAATTTATATAAAGTAACTTATAAATGGTTTATAATAAAATGGATAAATTTATTATATTAATTGAAGAAAGAATAAATATTGAAATTAAATATACTGAAATTGAAATTATAAAAGAAGTAGATGATATATGTAAGATATTAGAATTAAAATAAATAAAAAAATCTCTATAAATATTATACTTAAAGATTTTTTTATTATATAATAAATTATTTACAAACACAAATGGGCTCGTCTTGGCAGCACAACAAGCACGTATTTTTAAAATACTTATTGTTAAAATCCATATTATAATATTCAATATCTGTAAAATAGTTATTAATATTATTATTAAAGTGATTAATATCATTATGGTCAATAATCATAATATTATTAATCATAGAAATAGCAATATCAAAAGTGTTAAAATTTTCATCCATATTGGTAGCATCATCTTCCCAAAGAGAACTATTCTTTTGATGAATAGTTGAGTACATGTTTGTTTTGTTAATAATTTAATAAAACATAGAATCAATTTTTTAAAAAAAAGTAATATTTTAATACAAATTATATAAATTAGGATGTATAATAGTTAGTATATATAAAAAAATGAATATTAAATAGAAATATAAATTAGATAATGATATTAGAATTATATATTGGTTGTATAAATATGCTTAAAATAGGAATTATAGACATGGCATTGTGTTATATAATAGGAAAACGCGCACGTTGGTATCAATTACATTGTTTAATAAATACTATAGTTGTAATAGAGATATTTCCTACAATAATTGATATGATAATAAATATGGAAAATGGTTATAAAAATATAGAAAATAATAATTTAAGCAATTATATAATATTTTTACATATATATCATATATTAACATTTAAAAATTTAAATAAATACGATTATTTTCATCATATAATATTTGTAGGATTAGGAATAATACCAACATTAGGATATATAAAATCATCACAAATATATTTTCATAAATTAGCATGTAGTGGTATACCTGGTATAATAGAATATGGTAGTTTAACATTGTATAAAAATAATTTAATATCAAAATATAATCAAAAATTATTAAATATTATATTATATACATATGTAAGATTGCCATTATGTATATTTGGTATAACAATGAATTATATAGCATATATCAATGGTTATATAGAAGATAATTTAATAATAACAATATATATAAATTTATTACTATATTTAAATGGAACAATATTTACACAATTAACAAATTATAGTTATTATAAGTTAATTAATGATAATATAGAATTTAATCAATAAATTTAAATCTATCTTTTTTTTGTATAAGTTTTTGAAATTCTCCAATAGATATTGAGTATGACATAATACCAAGGTCATTAGTATTATTTTCCATTGCATTTTGAACTAAATTATCATCATTTTCTTCATATTTTACAAATTCATTATAATTATATATAGCTTTTTTAAAATCTTTAATGAATTGTTTATTATTGAGTTTAATATTTATAATACCATTAATATTATTAGTATCAAAATAATCTATAATATATATAATAGTATTAATAGTTTCTTTTTTTTTATCAATAGATGTATTATTAGTATATGACCATATATTCTTTTTATCTTTAATAATTTTACATTTAGTATCGAGAAATTCTGCATTATTTTTTTTAGCAATTTTAATATCAACTATTATATTTCCAATATTATTTGAAATTGTATCAATAACATTATTATCAGTAATTAAATTAGTGATTGATAATTTTTTTTTAGAAATTTTTTTAGGTTCAGAAAGCATATAAATAAATTTATCAAATAATAGTTCTTTAACCATATTAAGTTTAAGATTATTTATTCTATTCATTCTTTTAATATCATCAATATATATAGGTTTTTTTTTCAATTCTTCATTAAGATTAGACCAATAATTATCATCTTTATAATAATTTGGTAATTCATCTAAACATAATGCATATAATTGTAAAATAGGTTTCATAATTTGATTAGTGATATAATGTAAATAATCTGGAGTAATATTATTTTCTATAATATAATCTGGATTTTCTATTTTATCACCCTGTAATGTATTTTTATCTGGATTATTTAATTTAATATAAACATATGGAATTCTATCATTAGGAGCTGGTTTATTGCCAGGATCTCTATAACCAATTCTATCAGCTAAAACTTTATGAGCAATTTTAGTGGGATCTTTATAAGATGAATTTAAATTTTTTGTAATAATTAAATCTTGAATATGTGTTTTACCGCCAACTAAATCATTTAATTCATCATTAAGAAATTCAATAGATTCATTTAAATCTTGTTTATTAAGTAATATATCAATAATACCTCCATATATTTTTTTAACAATATTAGCATTGTCTCTTCTTTTTAGAACGATACCCATAGATTTTTGTTTAAAATTAGTATCATCAAATTCATATAAATTACCAACATATCTTTTTTTACTAAATATAATAAATGGATAAAGAGATTTTTCATAATTAAGTTTTTGAGGAAATGGCATAATACTTGCTATATTTTTTTCAACGTCTTTACCAATATCAATAGCATAATTAAGAGCTTGTTTACCATAAACAGGATTAGAATTAGAATCTTTTAATGGAAATTTACAAAATATACTATCAGTATCACCATAAATAACCTCAGCATTATAATTTTCTTCAACATATTTTTTTGCAATCATAATCATTTCTCTTCCAGTTGCAGTTGTACAAGCAGCAATATCTTTTAAATATATTGGTGATGTACGAGCACCAATTTGTCCATATAAAGAATTTGCAGTTACTTTATATGCCAATTGTAAGGCATCAAATACATCTTGTTCAAAAATGGAAAAGGTATTTTCAGTATTAATAATATCAGAAGTATTAATAGTAACACTTTTATTAGTATCAATATTTGTAATAATAGTTAATTCATTTTTATTTGATATAAATCCAGTATAAATATTATTATCAGAAGTAGTTATATTTTTATATTCGATTTTTTTTCTTGTATTTTTTCTTTCTTTTAATAACATCATAAGAATTTCTGCAATTACACCTCTTTTAGGATTACCATTTTCATCTTTAATATTAGCAAATTTACAGGTTTTTATACCAACTTTTTTCTTTTTATCACCCTTTCCTTCATATAAATCATAAGATACATCAATATATTCAATATTTGGGTCATCAATAATATATTTATTATCAAGAACATATCTATCATGTGATAAATCTTTTGCAATCATAGATGAAGGATAAAGAGAACCATAATCAAAAACAACAATGGGGTCATTAAGATACATACCTTCTTTTGGTTCTAATACAACTGCACCTTCGTAGCCATCATTTTCAATTTCTAAATTATTATAAGAATTAATAACGGGAATAAGAAATCCTCTATCCATACATTGTTTGGCAATAAGTGAAAATACTTTAATACCTTGACCTCTTCTAAATAAGAAATTAAGAGGAACAAGACAAACATTACCCATACCAATATTATTTTCAATAATTTTCAATTTATGGAAAAGTCTATTAACAAGTGCACAATCTTGAATACAATATTTAGCAATTACACATCTATCAAATGAATTTCCTCTAAATTTTTCAAATAATTCTTTCGGTTTAAGGTCGTCCTTTTTATCTCCTAAAAATATAGATGCAACATTATCTAATTTATAACTATCTAATTTGTGATCTTTTTGCATAACTTTAAATAAATCAATTACAATTACACCATCCATATCAAAATATTTTAGTTCATTATGACCTAAAGCAGACGATGTAAGTTCTTGTTTTATAAGAGTACATTTTCTATTAATAATTTTACCTAATCCCATAGAAAATTCTTCAATAATTCCTAATTCTGTAGCACGTTCCCATATATAATTCATATCAAAACCGAAAATATTATAACCAATTAAAACATCAGGATTAAGTTCTGAAATTAATTTTTTCCACTCTTTCAACAATTTTTTTTCAGTTTTACATTCGATTACATCGCAATTTTCAATACTATCACAAGAATTTAATGTAATTACATTTTTATAAATAATTTTATCAGAACCATAAATATGAACTGTTGTACCAATTTGAATTATTTTATCACCAAGTAAAGGAGGCAAACAAGATGATAATATATTATTTAGATTATCTTCTTCAATATTAATTTGCGCAATAGTTAATTTTGATTTATTATCTTGTTTTTCTTCATTATCTGCTTCATTATCATCTAATACTTCATCTTCAAATTCAGAAATTTTATCTAAAATAGATATAATATTATTAATATATGGTTTAATTCTGGAACTAATATTACTAATATTAGAAATATTTTTAGGATAGACCCTATTGATTGTAAGATTATCAATAATAATATCTTCAGTAAATATAGTGTTAAGCCAATATAATATATATTCTTCATTATATGAGTAACCTGCTCTTGCTACAATAGCTAAATCTTGTGCCACTTTTTTATAATTTTTTTTAGATAATGGAAAATCACCATGAGAACTTGTACATTCAATATCAAAAGAAGCAATCATAAGAGGTGCAATTTTATTGATATCAAGGGGAATAATATTAGTATAAGTAGTTTTAACATTATAATCACATCTTGTTTGGTTATCAAATTCTTCATATTCATTAATAGATATCCAACCACATGGTTTAATATTTAATTCATGAATATATCTGATATATGGGTCAATATTACTTTCATATAATTTAAAACCATCTTTTTTTCTTGATATAAAATAATATTTAAGAGCATTATAGAGAAATAAAGATTTAACACTAACTTTAATATAATTAAAATCTTTATTATTTGTAAAACCCCAAAATTCTTTTCTTTTTACAACAGATAATGTATTAAAATTTGGAATATGTTCTTCTGGTATTATTTTTCTATAATATTTATTACCTGCTTTAGAGATACATTGATATTTATTTTCGAGTAAAATAATATTTAAATTATCAACTCTTTTAGAATATTCATTATAACTAATATCATCCCAAGAATCGGGTGCTTTAACATAAAAGTAAGGTTCATAATCTGTTATTTTAACAGAAACATTTGTACCATTTTCACAAATACCATAAACTAATATAGAATAAGTTTCAATTTCTTCATCAAAATTTTTTTCTCTACTTTTATCGGCTTCTGGTATATACCAATCGGTAATTTGAAATTTAAGTGGTCCTTCTAATTGAATGGCTTCTTTACGTGGAAATTCCATAATAATAATTTATTATTAAAACTTTAAATATCATTTTTTTATTTTATAAAATATCTAATAATAGAGATATGAAAATAGGATTAGAAGGAATAATAATAATAGTAATATCTTTGATATTTTTTTATTTTATATATATTACATATATAAATAATAAATTAGAAAAAATAGTAAGTAAAATCGACGATAGAGAATATTTAGTTCAAGATAAAATAGATTCTCAAGAAGCTGCAGATTTAATAGCAAAAATTAGACAAAAAATACAAATATTAAAAGAACATTTAAATAAATCTTATCCAGACGATGAAAGAATAAAATTATTAAATGAGAATTTAGATTTAAATAATTTAAAAGAAGGAATAGATGATCCAAATTATACAAGTTATTCTATAAATAAAGGAGAACAAATAGTATTATGTTTAAGGAATGAAGATAAATTAATGGATATAAATACAATGATGTTTGTAATACTTCATGAATTGGGTCATGTAATAACAATAGATATAGGACATACGCCAAATTTTTGGGAAAATTTTAAATGGTTATTAGAAGAATCAATAAATATAGGTATATACTCTAAACAAGATTTTGATGAAAAACCAGTAGAATATTGCGGAATGAATATTACATCAAGTCCTTTGGACTAATTCATAATAATGATATATATATACAAATGTAGTAAAATAAATTATGGATAATAAAATTTTATCTATAATAAATATATATTTGCAAATATTATATATATTAGTATATAATTTTTTATATATATAATATTCTTTATTATATATATTAATTAAATTAATATTATTTATATTAGAATTAATTAATAATATAAAATATTTTTTAATAATATTATTACAATGTATATAATAATTTTTATCAAATAAATCTATTATATTATATTGACAACATACTGGACATTTAAAATTAATATTAATATTATCTTCAATTAATTCTAAATTTTTATTAATATTAGCTAAACATTCAAAACAAATTTTAATATTACAAGTAGTACAAGAAATATAAGTAATAAGATTATCATAACAAATACAACATTGAAATGTTGAATTCATATTTAATAAAGAATAATAAAATAATATAAGAGAAAAGAATATAAATAAATATAAATGAAAAGATATTTGGATATATTAGAATTGGAAAACAAAAGACAACATATATGTAAAAAGAGAGATAATCCTTATACAACAGAAATATCAAATATAACTAAAAAACAGAAAATATCAGAGAATTATAAATATAATTTATTTAAAATAGTTGTAGATTTAGTAAGAATAGATTTAAATAATACATCTGAGATAATATATGAAAAATCGGAAATATTAAAAAAAGATAATTCAAAAGAATATAGAACTAAATATTATGAGAATAAAGAAATTTCTAAAAGAGTATTAAAAAATAGAAGATACAATTCTGATATATATTCGTAATAATATATAATTATATTATAGAAGAATATGGGTTATGAAAAACGTTTAGAATTAATAAAAAATGTCAAAAAAATATATCCATATTATACTAATATTAATTTAATGAAAAAGAAGGATTTACAAATATTATTAAATAATAATTGTAAAAATGATATAATATTACACAATATAAATAATAGTTGTTATATAGATTCATTATTAATAGCATTATTTAATACAGAGAATAATGATATATATAATATATTATTAAATTCACCAGTATCACCAATTATCAATAATAATAAAATATTATTAAGTATTGTAAATAAAATAAGAAAAGAATTACAAGATATATATAAATTGATATCATCAAATAATAAAAGTGATAAGAAATTTTATTGTACAGATTTGAGAAAATTATTAAATGTATATCAAAAAAAATATATAAAATATATAAATAAAAATAAAGAAAATATAGATTGGTTATCTGAACAGAGTGAACCATTTACATTTATAAATGAATTAAATAGTATATTTGAATATGAAAATAGTACAGAAATAAATAAAATATTATGGGGTTGTAATATAAAATCTAAGAATATACCAAACAAAAAGAAGTTAGATTTAATATCAAAATCAAATATTAAGAATAATTTTGTAATAACAATTGATATTGATAAGTTAATAAATAATAAAATATTATATTTGAAAAAAATATTTCCAATACAAGTAAATGATGTAAATTTTGAGAGAGAAGATGATTATTGGAAAATAAATAATAAAAATTATTCAAGAAAAATAGAAAAATTAACAATATTATCATCAAAATTTATATTAATACATATACCGAGATTATTACCAGGTAAAAAATTATATAATATTGTTATTCCAAATTTAAAATTAAAATTAAAAAAAAACAAATTTGCTATTTATTTAAAATCTATGATAATTCATATTGGAGATGATATGGGAGGTCATTATATATGTTTATATAATTGCAATGGAATATTTTATAAATATGATGATATGGATAAAAATATAAAAAAAATAGGGAATTTTCAAGAAATGTGTAAATATAAAAATGGATTTTATTTAAAAAACTGCACAGATATATTATATACATAAATAATTTAACCTTTAAAAATATATTTTGTATTATTATTATTAAAAGTTTTAATATTATAAGGACAACCCAATGGAATAATACAATCTTCTGGAATTTTACCTTTTAATTCTATATTATTAAAACAAATAGGACATTTAATACTTCTTTGATTATATACAATAGTATTATGTTTTAATACTAATGGATATGTCATAAAAGATTTTGTTAAAAATGGAAATAATATTAAAATCATAATAGTATTAAAGTAATACATTTTATTATTATATAATAAATAATAATATAATCATTTTTTATTATATCCGTATGCTTCTGCTAAATTAAAATAAAAAGTCAAAAAACAACTTGTAAATGCTATTTGAAAATAAGGAACATCTTTGAAATCAATAATTTTTTTAGATAAATTAATCATAGGGTCAGTAATAGATTTAATTAATGGATTTGTATTATTGATATTAGTTGTTCTAATTATAAGTAAAATAGATGAAATAAAAATAAAATTTTTAATGCCGTCTATAAATATAATTTCGAAATTATTATGTAGAGATAATGGTACAAGAGTTTTTGTGTGTAAATACCATGGATTATCAGGAGTAATATAACAACATAAATTATTTTTTTTTTTAAATAAAAATTTAAATTATTAATCATATTTATAATATATAATATTATTATTTTATATGATTTTATATATAGAACGAATAATAAATAATGTCGGAATTGAATTTGAATAAAAGTATAACTGATTTAGTGAATGAAATTCATTATATGAATGATAATAAATTTGATATATGCTGTAATATAAACGATGATATTGTAAATGATAATATAATAAATGTTTTTGATATGTATAATAAAAATACAAATAAACATTATAATATAGATAAAATAAAATGAATATAGATAATGAAGAAAATAAAAAACAATAGAAGAAAATAAAAATAGTATAATATATAGATAAAATAATATGAACAATAATATAAAATCTACAGATAATTTTATTATATCATTAAATAATGCAGATATAGAAGAAAAGAAGAAAAAAGAAAAAAGAATAGAGCAAAATAAAAATAGTATATTAGCAATTTTAGAAGAAAAAAAAGATAAAATATCATTTCATAAATTATGCATGTTGGAAGTTTATCATGCTACAAATAAAAAATATAACAGATGTTCGTTATCAATATTAATTTTAGCTTCTATAATAACATTTATAGAAGCTTTAAAATTAACAATATATATGGAAAGATATAAAATAAATAATGATGAAAATGAAACACAGGATATAGATAATGCAAATTATAAAAATGATTATACTATGTATTTTAACTTTGGATTTATATTTAATATATCAAATTTGATGATAGGAAGTATTATAACATTAGTAAGTGGTATAATAAAATTTAAGAATTGGCAAAATAAATTAGAGAAATTAAAAAGTTTAGAAGATAAATTAGCAAATCATTTAAGAAAAATAGATAAATGTAAAATGCAAGTACAATTAATAATACCTACTGAACCAACTTCTTATGATAAAATTAAAGATAAAATCGAAGAATATGATGATAAATATGATACAGGAACAATGTTTGCATTAATAAAACCAGATATTGTAAGTAAGATACGTATATTACAAGTAGAAAGAAAATTAAAATTAGAAATAAAATTAAGAGAATTAAGAAATAAAGATATTGCGAATAAAATGGATGAAGAATATAAAGGTACAAAAACTATATTAGATGCAAAAATAAATAAAGGTAGAATGTTAGAAGAAGGTAGAAATAAAATAGATAAAATAAGCAATATCAATAATTAATATTTAAATATCAATATCTTCAATATCTTCATTATCTTCTTCATTTGAACTATTAATATCACTTAAACTATCATATTCATATTGATTAAGTTCAAATTCAATATTACAATTATTAGAATTTGAAGATGTATTGTGTTTATTATATATATTTAAAATAATATTTGATAATTTGTCTTCTGAAATTAAAAGTAATGTTTGGTCTCTATTATATTTATGTACAATATCTGCTTTACTTTTTTGAAATTCTCTTACGGAAACAACAACTATATCACCGAGTTCTATAAAAATTTTATTTGTAAATTTGCGCAAACTACCCCTGATAATACCTAATATATCATTACCTTCATTAGTTGTCAAATTAACTCTACAATTGCCTAACATTTTAGTAACAATAGCATATTCTTCATCAATTTCAGGAGAATAATCAGAATGTTTGGAATTATTAAATTTAGAAATTTTTTTTTTATTTCTAATACTCGATTGATACATAATAATCTTTATTATATAACTATATTTATTTTTTATATATTATTTAAGAATAAAATGATATAATTATATGTTAAAATGGATAATAATGATTATGAAATTATAAAAGAATATACAAATAAAAATACAGAATTTTTTACATTAAATAATATAAATAATTATGCAAAGGTAGTACATATAGTTGATGGAGATACTATTAATATCGTAATTAAATTATATGATAATTATTGTAAATTAAAATTAAGATTAAATAATATAGATACATGTGAAACGCGTGGTAATAAAAATGAAGAAACTCGTAATAAAGGAATATTAGCAAAAAATAGATTATATAATTTAATAACATCAAAAGACAATTATAATGATATGAAGAGTGATATAGAAAACAATACTTATATAATATGGGTAAAATTATATAAATATGATAAATATGGAAGAGTTTTAGCAGATATATATAAATATAATAATGAAAGTGTTAGTTTTTCTGATATATTAGTTAATGAAAAATTGGCATATATATATAATGGAGGGGGTAAATTAACAGATAAAGAACAATTAGATATATTAAAATAACATATAAATATAATATTATTATATAATAATAATGTGTGAATATTTTAATGATATATGGTGCTTATATTTTCACGATCCATATAGTATGGAATGGAATATAGAAAATTATAAATTAATATCAACATTAAGCAATGTAGAAGATTTCATAAATACATATATAAAATTTAAAGATATTTTTTCCAAAGGTATGTTTTTTATAATGAGAGAACATATATTACCAGTATGGGAAGACGAAAATAATAAAAATGGAGGATGTTTATCATATAAATTATATAAAGGAAATGTGGAAGAAGGTTGGTTTGACATATGTTCTTTGGTAATGGGTGAAACATTAGGAACATCAAATACAATATCTAAAAATATAAATGGAATATCAATATGTCCAAAAAAAAATTATTATATAGTAAGAATATGGATAAAAGATAATAAATTAGCAAATAAAGAATTATATAATATAAATATACCAAAATTTTCTACAATAATGTATAAAAATCATTTAAACTAAAATTTATATTATAATATATATATGAATTTCACAACAAATAGATTAGACTATTACTTTATACGCGAGAAAGAATTAAGAGCAATAATTCATAATTTAAAGAAAACAGCATTTGAAAATAATGGTATATTATTTGGAGAGGTCGTAATAAATAATATAATATCAAATTATTATAAAAATTTATATATGACAAATGTAGAATTAATAAACGATAAAACAGAAAAATTTTGGGATGCATCATATGATAATAAAACAGCACCGAGAACAATTGTATCAAATAATATAAGTATATATTTTAAACATTATACAAATGTGGTAAATTATATGTATTTTATAAAATCTCATAAAATGATGAAGATAATAAAAGAAGTAACAAGTGATACAAGTACATTACATAATTATAAATATATAATAAGAGTATCAATAGGTAGTACTTTTATATGGGATGGATATCATATAGATATAAATTTAAATATTATATTTAAAAATATATTAGAATCAAAATCAATTGAACCACCATTTAATGAACCTGTTTTTTTAAATGATACATTAATTATGACATATGATAGTAATGGTCCAAGATTTTCTCGTAATACAGGATTAGACATAGATAATATGGATTTAATAGAAAAAAATATATTATTTACAGAATTAATAAAAAATATATGTAATTTTAAAACTTATATAGTATCAAATGAAAATTTAGAAAATAATAATATAGCGAATAAAAGTATAGATATGATATCAAATGGTTGGAATATTTTAAACATGCCATTTATAATAGATAAAAATATATATTATAATGATAAATATTGTTGTATATGTTTAGAATTAATAGATATTAATGATAATATGTCAACTATTATAAATAATGATGGACGTATAGGTTGTGCATTACATTGTAGATGTTTATTTAATTATATAACAAAAAAAATATATGATAATGAAAATTTAGTATGTCCATATAAACAATATATAAATTTTTCTTCAAAAAATAAAGAATATTTAAATTTAATTAAATATTAATTTTTATTGGAGAATTTCCACCATATTAGAGCTAATATAGCTCCAATAATTTGTGCGAAAATATAAGAAAATAAAGTTAACATATTAATATCACCATTAAGATATTTCATAATAGAAATAGAACTATTAAAATGTCCACCCGATATTTTACCAAAGGCTACAATAGCAGTTAAAAGTCCAACAACACTAACAATTGCACTAACAGTATGATTGGATATATCAGAAGACATCATAACACAAGTAAAAAATATAAAAGAACCAAATAATTCTGCTAATACTTTAGTAATAAGTTGCATTATCCTAATAATAATAGAGATTAATATTTTAATATATCATTAATATTATATATAATATTACTTGAATTTTTATTTTTATCATATACAATAATAACTTTAATAGGGTGTTTAATATTATCTACAATATTATTAATTCTATCTAAATCTATCTGATTATTAATATGAAATACATTAGTTGTATTAATATCATATTCTGTAATACAATTATCAAATTTATAGTTAGTTATAAATCTTGTATAATCTAAAATATATTTATTTAGATGTAATTTAGATAATTTTTTATTATTATTATGAAATTTAGGTAAAATAGAAAATGAATTAACAAATGTTAAATAATAAAATAAAGTAATAATAATAATATTGTATTTCATATATTTAAATATATAAAAATAAAAACAATCATTTTTTTTGTATAATTCTAAATTATTGTGAAATAAAGGAAAGTTTTTTATAGATATATTCTGAATATTAGTTTTGAATATGTAATCATATTAATAAAAATAATTCATGAAAGATAAATATAACATATATATTAATGGTGGTATTAATATAGTTCTTAATATTAATACTAATATATACCAGAAATATAAGAAATCCTTTTTCAAGGATTGTGAACATTCACATTTGTTTTTATTAAGAAAATTAATATATTTTATAATAATAATATAACTTACATAATTATAAACAAATAATAATAATGTAAATAATATATTGCTACCTCTTTTATTAAAAAATATTAGTAAACCGAAATTTAATATAGTGAAACATATAATAAAGTAGAAATAGAATAAAATATAATTTTTATGTTCATGTTCACTACAATCGCATAATGATGATATATTATTCATATTAGTAATCCATAAAATACCCAATATTGGTGGTATTAATATTAAAATCACATAAAATATAAGAAATAGTTTAAATGATAAAGTATTAGTCATATTTTTCATATTATTTTTTTTAGGTGTCGGAGATTTAGACATAATAATAGATAATTATTCTATTATATGTATATATAAAAAAATGATTTTATTATAATATAAAAATATAATAATATGATTATATTAAATGATGATATAATAAGTGAAAATACTAATTTAATTGAGTTATATTTATTTAGTAATAAATATAATAATAGTTTTGATATTAAAGTAAATGATAATTATATAAATAAAATAAAAGAAATTTATAATACAAAATTTAAACAAACTAACAAATATAAAACATATTATAAAAATGAATTAATATATATATATGATACATTAAACGATAATCAATACGTAATTTCTAAATTAATAGAGAAAAGCAAAATATACAATAATAATGTTTTAATAAATTCATATGTAGAAAGTAAATATCCAACATATTTATTTTCTTGTACAAATGATATTCATCATATATCTGAATATGAAATACTCGAATGTAAAATAAATAATAGAATTTCTATAAATATAAAAAAAGAGAATAATAAAAATTCAGTCTATATATCTTATAAACATTCAAATAATTTAGATACTGAACAAAATCAAAATATATTAAATGATATAATAAAAAAAATATCTATTATCAACATATAGTTATATAAAAATATATATTATTATATATGATAAATGAGTGATATTTATACATTAATTGAAAAAAAATTTGGTAAAAATTATTTAAATAAAACACAAAAATGTATTGAATATAGTTATACATTTAATCAATTTATTAAAATATATAATATGATAGAATTTAAAACACCACCATATCAAGTAGATATAGATATGGATAAGATTAATGAAATGATAATATCATATAAAAAAAATCCAGAATATTTTTTATTTAAAAATAAAATTGTTTGTGCAATTATTCAAGATAATGATACGATAAATAATATATATTTGATGGATGGACAACATCGTGTAGAAATGGTTAAAAAATTAAATGAAGAATATTATAATTCTAATATGATATTATGTTTTTATTTAATAAATTCTGATTTAGAATGTAGGAATTTATTTGATGAGATTAATAAAGATTCTTTTAAAAGTTATAAATATATAATGTTAGATGATTTTAGTCGTTGTTTACAAGATGACTTTATAATATATTTAAATACATATTATAGTATATATTTTGAAAAAAAAAGAAAAAAAGAAAATATTAGAAGAACAATTAGCGAATTAATGAATGAATTAGAAAATTATTTTATAAAATTTGACAATATAGATGAATTAATAAATGATTTTCAAGAAGCTAATAAAAAATTTAATAATATAATTGGATATTTAGATAAATATAATAATAATCCTAAAATGTTTTATAAAGATGAATGTGATAGTGTTAAAAATGGTTATATATTTACTTTAAAAACAAATAATTTTATAAAATATATATTAGATAATAATATTAAACCAAAACATATATATAAAAATAAAAAAAAAAGAATTACGGCAAAATTAAAATCAGAGGTGTGGGAAAAATATTGCGGAGATAAAAAGAGTAATTATTGTTTTTATAAAGATTGTTCCTATATAATAAAACATGATGATTATAGTTGTGGACATATAATATCAGAATATAATGGAGGAGAAACAACTATAAATAATTTAAAACCAATGTGTGCTAATTGTAATTATAAATTGGGGAAAAGAAATTGGGTTTAAATATAAAACTATATATAAATAGTATATAATGAAATGTACAATGTGTAAAAAAAAATTATTAATAAGTGAAGAATTTACAAATAAATGTAAATGTGGTAATTATTATTGTAGTAAACATATTTTTTATACATATCATAATTGTGAATATGATTATATTAATAATAATAAAAATAATATGTCAAGCAATGTAATTAAATTGATAGATACAAAAAATTATATAATTATATAAAAAGATAAATAGATAATTATTACATAATAATGTCTTTATTGATAAAGTCAAATATTCATAATTTAAAAAAAATAGGTACTTCAAATAAATTTATTAAATATATTTTTTCGTTACCTGATTACAATGGTATCGATAGAGAAGATTTTGATATAGATAGCAATATTATATATATTAATAAAAAATATGATGTAAATGATATTGATGATTATTCAAATATATCAGATACTATAAAAAATAATATAAAGAATCATTTAAGTCATATTGAGGTATTTTTATCAATTAAACAAGAAATTATTAAACATAATGATAATACATTAATATTAAAATATACAATAAATATTACAAAACCAGAGTATATCAAATCTATTATATCTGACACAAAAGTTATATATTATGCAAAATTTACACTATCAGAACAAGATCCAGAATATGTACTTTTAAATTATAGTAAAAAATTTCTAAATAATGATTGTCAAGATAATGATGAATTTATACTCAATGAATCAAATAATATAATATCAAATATGTATGATGAAGAAAATAAAATAGAATTTAATAAAATGTTAATATCATTAGCAATAACAGTATTTGGCGAAGAATTGATAAATAATATAGCTATACCATTTATACACAATTTATTTGATGAATTGATTAAATCTGTATTTAATGTTCGTTTAAAAAAATATTTAATTAAAAAAAATTATGATATTTATATTAAAAAATAAATTATATATCTTGTTGTGCAAGACATAATTTAATTTCACCAAGAGAAGCAATACTATATCTTAATATAATTGGATAAGAATTTTTAAGAAAAATTTCAACAGTAGAGCATAAATTAGTACATTTAGTAAAAATTAATAAATATTTTAAACTAAATACACCTTGAATAATTTCTTGCGAATTAGATGCATCATCTTCACTATTTTCATTGTTATTTTTAACAATAGTAATATTTTGAGATTTTTCAGTACCTAAAATAGTTTCTTGTGTACAAAAATCACCTTTACATTTTAATAATAACCTATCTTGTATATTTCTTATTTCAATATATTCAGATATGTTATGCATATCTCTAATAAATTTTTGTAAATATGAAGATGGCATAGTAATAGTTGTATGAAAATTAACAGGGGGTATAGTTACATTCAACACATCTATATCAATAGTTGATAATTTATAATTTGTTTCTACATTTTTTTCATTATTAATAATTCTTATGCCTAAATTATTTGGGTCTTCCTTTGTAACATATAATGTTAATAAATCATTTGTACCTATTGTTTTTATCAACATATGTAATTTTAACATATTTATACCAATATACATTCTTTTTTCACAATAATATTCTTCGAATTTTTTTGCTTCTAATTTTAAATGTATTAATACAATATGTGTATTATCCATTGCTATTATTTTAAGACCTGTTTCATCAACTTCTAAATTTACATCCATCAATATATCCTTTAAAGCATCTATTACTTGTTTAAATATTGGAGCTTGTATAGTTTTAATATTCATTAAATAATCATCATTATTTGATTCCGTCATAATTATTATTTTATTATATAATTAAATATATTAGAATATATCCTTATATATTATAAGTAATATTAATAGATGAAACATATTATAATTGGGTCTGGAATAACAGGATTATATCTTGCATACAAATTAATTAATATAAAAAATATACATCCTAATGATATTATAATTTACGAAAAAGATAATCGTATTGGGGGAAGAATATATACTTATCAAAATAAAATAAAAGATCTAAAATATTCAGTAGGAGCTGGTAGATTAGGGAAAAAACATAAATATATTATGAAACTAATAAAAGAATTTAATTTAGAAAAACAAATTATAGATATTAATAAAGATAAAAGATATTTTATAAATAATAAATTAATGAACGAAAAAGAACTATTGATACATCATAATTCTAAATTTGATTCTTTAAATAAATTATGGAAATATGCAATATATACTAAAATTAATGTTAATATTCAAAATTTAAATTTACATAATTATTTTTCTTTATTATTAAATTCTAACGAAGTTGAATTATTAAAAGATTCACTTGGTTATATATCTGAAATGTATGAAATGAATGCATATAATGCTTTACTAACATTACGTAAAGATTTTGATGTGGAAAATAATGATTTCTTTATTTTAAAAGATGGAATACAAATATTATGTGATGTATTATATAAAAATTTACTTGATAATAATGTAAATATAATATTTAATAGTACATTAAATAATATAGATGATAAACAAAAAAATATAGTTATTAATAATAAAAAAATTAATTATCATAAATTATATCTTACAATTAAAAGGCAAGATTATTTAAATATACCATATTTTACAAAATATGAAAAAATTTTTAACAATGTAAGTGATGGTCATTTACTTAGAATTTATGCACAATATAAAGATGTTTGGTTTAAAGATTTACCCAAAATATTAACTCAAAATAAATTACAATTTATTATACCTATCAATTATGAAAATGGTTTAATTCAAATAAGTTATACAGATAGTTATAATGCTACTTTTTGGAATAATTTAAAAAACAAAAAAGAAGTTAAAATGTATCTCAAAAAACAATTAAAAGAAATGTTTCCAGATAGAAATATTAAAGACCCAGAATGGATAACTATGCATTATTGGGATGCTGGTGTACATTTTTGGAAAACTGGAATAAATAGTAAAAATATTCAACAAGAATTAAAAGATGTTTTTTCTAAAAAAAATATATTTATATTAGGAGAAACATATTGTAATAGACAAGCATGGGCTGATGGTGCTTTGGAAACTGTTGATGAATATTTAAAAATTAATTAATAATTTAAACTTATATAAATATTGCATTAAAATTATAAAAATTGATTTTTATTTATTTAATAAATTTAAATTAATATGAGTATTAATAAAAATATACAATTAGGATTATGCTGTTTAAATATAGAAATGAAACAACAAAAACCAAGTATATTTTCTTCCAGAAGAGTTACACTAAAAACTTTAGAAGAAAAAGGTATAGATAATCTTAAAAATAAAATTATTAATAATTTAAAAGACGTATTAAAATTAATGGATTGGAATGAAGAAAATGGTATTAAAGTTTTTAGATTAAGCAGTGAATTATTTCCACATTATTCTAATTCTAAAGCTACAAATTATACATTGGATTTTTCATCAGAATTATTAAAAGAAATTGGTAATAAATCAAAAGAATTAAATCAAAGATTAACATTTCATCCAGGTCCCTATAATTGTTTGGGTAGTCCACACGAAGATGTTATAAATCATACCATTTGTGATTTACAATATCATGCAAATTTATTTGATTTAATGGAATTAGACCAAAATTCTGTAATGGTAATACATGGTGGTGGTGTATATGGAAATAAAGAAAATACATTAAATAGGTGGTGTGATAATTATCTAAAACTACCAGAAAATATTAGAAATAGACTTGTATTAGAAAATTGTGAAAAAAATTTTTCGATTGAAGATTGTTTGAAAGTATCAGATAAAGTTAATATACCAATCGTATTTGATACTCATCACTATAATTGTTATAATATATTACATCCTAAAGAAAAACTTGAAAATCCAGAATATTATATACCTAAAATATTGGAAACATGGGATAGAAGAAATATTAAAGTAAAATTTCATATAAGTGAACAAGGTGTTGGTAAATGTGGTCATCATAGTGATTATATAGAAACAATACCAGATTATCTTTTAGAAATACCTGAAAAATATAATAAAAATATAGATATTATAGTTGAAGCAAAAATGAAAGAAAAAGCTATAATGAAATTATATGAAAAATATCCATATTTAAATTGTAAAAAAGTATTATAATGTATTTGATTTTAATATTTCTTTTTTAATTTTTGCAATTGCTAAACCAGGATTTAAACCTTTTGGACAAGTTTTAGTACAATTCATTATAGTATGACACCTATATAATTTATAACTATCATCTAATTTTTGTAACCTTTCTTTTTTTTTTTCATCTCTCGAATCTACTATCCATCTATAAGCTTGCATTAATACAGCTGGTCCTAAATATTTTTCAGAATTCCACCAATAAGATGGACAAGATGTAGAACAACATGCGCATAATATGCACTCATACATTCCATCTAATAATATTCTATCATTTTTTGTCATTATATGTTCTTTATTATTATTTGCCACTTTAGATGTGTGTAACCATGGTTCAATACTCTTATATTGTGCATAAAAATTTGTCATATCTGTTACTAAATCTTTTATAACATACATATGTGGTAAAGGATATATTTTACTAATATTACTATTATCTATCTTGGATAAACATGCTAAAGTATTTGTACCATCTATATTCATTGCACACGAACCACATATACCTTCCCTACAAGATTTTCTAAAAGTTAATGTAGAATCAATTTCATTTTTAATTTTTATTAATGCATCTAATACCATTGGCCCACATGAATTTAAATCAATCGGATATGTTGTTATTATTGGTTTTGATTGATATTCGGGTGTCCATCTATATATTTTAAAATATTTAATTCTTTTATTATTAACTATATTTCTTAATTTAAGCATAATAAAATTATATCTTATTATTTATCAATTTTTATTAAATCATTATACTAAAATATAATTTTTGAATATTTATTGAAATATAAAAAAAAATTGATTTTATAATATAATATTATAATTATATATCAAACCAATGCTTACAATTAGCGATAAATATAAAATTATGAAAATTTCGAATGAAAATTTTAATAATTGTTATATTAATAAAAAAAAAAATAATAATAATGATAATGATAATGATAAAATTGATAATGTTGTAAAATATAATAAAATCAAATATTATGATAATACTTATTTTAAAAAAAATAAATATAATTTTGAAAAATATAATATTATTAATGCAAATAAACTTAAACCTACACATAAAGGTGGTGGTAAAATTATTCAACCAGGTGGAGGATATAAAGGAAATTAATTATTATTTTTAGGATATTGTATTATAGTATTACCATTTGTATCAGTTTTTTTATTATTATCTACATATTTTTTCATTTCATTGTCATGATCATTGCAAATATCTCTTATATTATTCCATTTTAATGTATTTTTGTTAATTTTATCTGTTTTTTCACTAATATTCCATAATTCAATTAATGTATCTACCACATTTTCATTATTTTTAATAAATATTTCTTTAATTTTATCTACTGAAATATTTTCAGGAGCTTGTTTTATTATTTCTTCCATTATTATTATTATATATAATATTTTTATATATTAATATATTTTTTTATATTAAGTTTATCATATTCTCCTGCTATAGTATAAGCCATTATTTCATACGGGTGTTCATTTTTTATATCATTATTTATATTACAATATATATCATCTATTGATTTTGGTTTATTATTATTGTAATAACATAATAAATACTTATTATAATAAATATTATAATAAATTATATCATTTAAATCTGGATTTGCTCTTTTTAATAAATGAGTTTTTTTAGTTGGAATATATCCCATATTATTAATAATTTTTTCAATTTTAACTTGATTATATCTTTGATATATATGTATTTTTTCATGTATTAATGTATTTACCAATGTATTATTATTTAATATTTTTCTTGATAAAAATATAATATTATTTCTTGTATGTGGAAATCCTTCCTCATATTCATTATTATTTATATTATCAGTCAATGCAATATTCCATTTAATATTTGATATTTCATTGCCATTTAAAATATTATTATATTTTTTTAAAAAATTATCAGCTTTAATACAACAATATGTAATTAATTTTTTTTCTTTTTGTGTAAAATCTACACAACAATTAGTAGAATTAATAATATATTCATGTATATTATTAATTTTACGAGCATATAAATCGGCATTACTAAAATTTTTGAAATAATTATCATTATCATTTTCAATAAATTTTATACATGTATTTTTATCAATAAATTTTATATTTATTATATTATAATAATAAATATAATATAATAATATAATTACTATTATAATTATAAATAAAGTTAACAATATATTTTTATTCATAACTTATAATATAGATATATATTATATTATTCTTTCTATTCTATTGTTAAATACATGTGTTCTCTCTTTCATTTCTATCCATTCATCATGTCTACCCCAGGAAAAAGGTGGTAATATTAAGAAATCATAAGGATAAGGCATATAAACACTCCTTTCTTTGTGCCAATAAGGATATTTATTAACTTTTAATAAAGAACCATTTTTAACACCTTTTTCTATTAATATAGCAGTATTATCTGATGTATCTTCGAATAATATATCATCTCTTGATATAATTGGTGCTACAATTAAATTGGTCCTCCCTTCCACCCAATAATTATAACTATCACGCGAAACAGGAAAAGAAATAGACCCTATACTAATATTTGCATATATTGTATAATGTGGTAAACCATACATCAGACCACCAGTTTGTACATATGATGTATTTAAAAAAATTTTATGAGATGTATTTATATTTCTTCCTAATGTAGGTTTTTTTGTAAAATTTTTAATTTTTTTATACACTTCATCTAATTGTAATATGTCAAAAGGAGTTCGTCCTTGTGCATAATTAACTGGTACAATACCTTTATTATTACAATCTAATATATAATTATATAATGGAATTGTGTCATAACAATTTGTT
>MDSX01037452.1_pt1 | contig 91238 bp, 86 predicted proteins | sample 811141 | NCBI WGS metagenome assembly MDSX01 (sample SAMN05326642, study PRJNA326480) | marine metagenome | isolation source: seawater | place: Atlantic Ocean: South East | collected 2010 | reverse complement strand
GGCTGGGGTAGTAATGGAAGCTAAAATCAACTACACAAATGTAGTAGATGGAAGAGCGGATCTTCCTGCAGACTTACATAGAATAAAACAAGTAGCCCAACTATCCGGCGTTAGTAGCTTAGAAGAGGCAGAGTGTGGAAAAGGTACTATAATTCCTATGAGGTGGTCTACAGATAACTTTCACAAAAGATATCATTTAGATAACAGAGACTACACTAGTGAGTCTTTAAATACTTATAATCTAGGACAAGGTTACATCTTCCCTTCTTTTGATTGTGGAATGCTAGCTATTTCATACGAAGCAATTCCGACAGATGATTGTGGATATCCTACAATACCAGCAGAACAACAATGGTTAGAAGCAGGTACGTGGTACATAGCTCATAAAATTGCTAGAAAACTTTGGATACGTAATGAGATTACTGCTGATAAATTCCAATTAATAGAAAGAGATAGAGATTGGTACTTTACTCAAGCAGTAAACTTTGCTAGAATGACTAACGGAGTAGATGAGGCAGAATCTCTGAAAAATCAACAGGTAATTACTATTCCTAAGATTCAGGATCATGCATCATTCTTTGCTAATATGCAAATACCAGAACAGCGTAAATTTAGATTAAAAGCTAACGGTTCTATAGTAAACCAACCTAATGAAGTAGGTATACAAAGCAGCAGTAACTTAGCTTCTAACAATCCTAATGTTTTACCGGTATTAAGCCAATACGCCGTGTCAGCAATAGCAGCAACTACAGCTACTTTTAACAGTGAGCTCCAATCTTACGGATCAACTGCTATTTCTAATCATGGACATTGTTGGTCTACTACTTCTTTTCCAAGTATAGGAACTCCAGGAGTTATTGTAGATTCTAAAGGAACAGTTGCAGCCCCATTGGCGTATTCAACTAATGCTACCGGCCTAACACCTGCTACTACATATTACGTACGAGCTTTTGCAACTACAGCAACAGGTACAGTATACAGTAATCAAATTACCTTTAATACTTTATAACTATAGTATATGGCAATGAAAAAACATAATAACACTTATGGTAAAGGCCTAAATGTTGATACCGCTTTTGATAGCATGCCTGCCAATATGTATATCGATGCTATGGATGTTAGAATAACAACTGCAGACGGAGAAAGCACAGGGGCTATAACTAATCTTCAAGGTAACGAAGAAGCTTTTAAAATAAACCAAGCCGGTGCAACAGGATTAAAAGAAATAATAGGAGTAGGATTTATTAGAAATATTATAATTCTTTTCTGTGCAGATGATACTGGGACTAATGGTTGGATGTATTATGTAACTTATGACGAACAAACTAGAAAAATAACTAGTGGAGCTCAGGCTCCTCTTTTGTATGATGGTGATGGAAACCCTAACTTATTAGGTTTCAGCAAAGACTGGCCAATAGAAGCCCAAGGAAGATATGAATCTGATTGCGTACAAAGAATATATTGGACAGATTATAACAACTCACTAAGAAGTTTATTAATTGAAGATTTTACAAGTATTCCAGCTGGAGGATTATCATTAGACATTAGTGTAATTGATATATTTCCTGAAGTAACATACACACAGCCAATATTAACTAATGTTGCTTTTGGGGGAACACTTCTTGCAGGAGAGTACCAATTTGCATATAGACTAATTACAGAAGACGGTAAACAAACTTTAATATCTCCTCCTGGAAACCTAATACATCTAACAAGCGACTCAGAAGCTACTAGTACTAGTAGACGATATATGGGAGATCCCAAAGGTACTAATACTAATAAAAGTTTAGAAATTACAATAGACACAAGTGATTATGTAAATAAATTTGAAAGAATAGAATTAATATCAGTATTCTTTGAAGAATATGGGGGCACTCCTTTAGTACAATCTGTCGAAACTCAAGGAATAGGAGTATTAACTGAAATAAATTTTATTTATACAGGCCAAGAAAACACAATAGTAGATTTACCTTTAGCAGAGTTTGCTATTAAAGTATATCCTTTTAGCACCTGCAAAACAATGGTCCCTAAAGATAACTCTTTAGTTGTTGCTAATATAAAACAAACTAAGTTTGATATAAACGAATTATTAGAACCAGGAGAGACTTTAGATTTAATGACAAAAAGATATAATAGTAGTAGTGAGTTACCTTTTACAGACGGACTAGTTAATCCGCTGGCACTTGTGCCAGGTACTCTTTACGAAGAAAAAGATGAAGTATTTAATCTTCCTTATAATCTAGATCAACATTGGGAAGGACCTTGGCACGAAGAACAACAATTTAAATATCAAGCTGATGGTTCTACTATGGGGGGACAATCTTTAGACGATGGTGTGAATCCTTCTAATCTATCCTATAAGTTTGCCCTAAGTCTTGATATAATAGATGACAGTAGTCAACCAGGTTTAGCAGAATTAACCAATACCTTTCCAAATGAGATTATTAATCTAAATGATGGTTATACGTACACTAATAAAAGTTTTCGCTCTAAAGCATCTCCCTACAAAAGTGGATTAACCAGAGGCTATAAAAGAGGAGAAGTTTATCGTTTTGGTGTAGTATTTTATAATAAAAAAGGAGAGTCTTCTTATGTAGAATATATTGGTGATATTAAGATGCCTGATATTTCAGAAGAAGCAGGCTATACAACAGTGACCGTTCCTGGTCCTGGAGCTAAAGACTTTTTTCCTATATCTTCAGCTGCATCTAGTGGTGCTACAGTTCCAAACGATTATACTTATGGTCATGATTTAGGATTAAAAATAGATTTAGATTTTACATCTTGTCCTAGTATATTAGACAAAATAACTTCTTTCCAAATAGTAAGATGTAAAAGAACAGATGTTGATAAAAGAAGACCCGCTTCTGGTATAATTAAATCATATCATTTTCCAGATATAGGTTCAAACCCACATTACGATCCTGATCCAGAAGATAGAGAAGGTTATGAATGGGACAGTCCCGATGGAAATATTTTACATTTATATTGGACAAAACCCACTGGCTTTATGCCATCTGAGAGTGGAAAACCTTTTGCTGGTAGTTGGTATTCTTTTAATAATAATTGGAACACATATCGAAGATTTTCAGCTGATGAAAACTATAGTCCAATATATGGAGATTTCTTAGCTTTCTACAGTCCTGAAGTATCTTATAATTTTAACAGACAAAATCTTGAAGGAGCTGGAAAAGCACTTTTAATTACAGGTTCATATGCTGACTACGGCCTTATTTGGCAAGGTGCATCATCTACTACTAGATATTATACTAGTACTCTACATGATGAAATTTATGGAACTAATCAAAATAATCAAGAATTAGGATGTGACATATGGGAACAATATTTTAAAGTACGAACAACTAATAGAATAGATAGAGAAACCGTAGCTGAACAACCAGATGGTACTCTAGATACTGTATATGATGGAGGAGCAGGTTATCCAATATCATATAGAGGAATAGAATATGTAAGACAATTTAACAATGCTGGCGTATTCACAGATTTTGAAAAGGCTCAAGAAGATGTTGAACGAGGAGATAGAATGAGTAAAATTATAAAAACGTATGGTCCTCTAGTTTCGAGCCCTCCTACTCCTACTTCTTTTTATATAAGACCTGTTTATGTTTTTGTAGGAAATGAAGGAGCTGTTGGAACAGATGATCCTGATGATTGTCCTTGTGCAGTATCTCAACCAGGTCGTAGTCTTGGTGGTAATAATTGTGGATATGGAGGAATAGGAAGAGGATCAGTCTGCTTAACAGTGAATACTACTAATATATTTACCAATCCTTATACAAGTAATCCCGTTGTTGTTGGATCAACTGGAGTTGCTTTTCCTACAACTCCTACTAATGCTGTTGCTGGATCAGTAACCGATCCATGTTTTGGAGGTCCTAGCACATGGACAGGTAGTTTTGGTTATGTTTGGCCAGAGTTTCCTGATCAAAATTTTATCCCCAGTCCTTCAGGCAATGATTTTTTAAACAACATTATGAATACTCCAGTAGTAGACGTTATGTTGTTTAAGCAAGAAATTTACGGAGGATATACTAACTCTGCTTTACAGAATAATATATTTGTTCCCTGTTCGCCTGTAGTTACAACAGCACCTGTAATATCTAATTTAGAAGTTTACGGAGGAGATACTTTTATAGGAATGTATAGTATGCAAACAAGAAGTATGATTCTAGATGAGTATCCTTTTCCTAATGGATTTACAGCAGGTAATGATGAGTATAGATATGAAGCCAATGGAGGTTGCACGGAAGCTATTCCAGTAGAAACCCAAGTAAATTTAGACTTAGCTATGGGAGGTACTTATAAAACTAATTCACAAGCTTATTGGGTCTATTCTGGAGTTGCAGAAATAGAAGGATTCCTTAGACAAGAAGTAGGTAATTTATCTGATTCAGGGGGTAGTGGTACTTGGGCTAAAGTAAACGATGCGTATAACAATGCTTATAATCAAGTATACTCAGTAGAGCCTGCAGATAATACTTTAGGATTTTTCATCAAGCCTGGAAGTGCAACTGGTTGTGGAATAAATGATATTAGAGCATTCTTATCGGATGTTAAGATAAACGAAGAAGAAGTAGATTCTTGGTCTATATTTAGAGCCAATAATTATTATGATATAGAAGCTCAGTTTGGGCCCATAAATAAAATAGAAAATTGGAGAGACGAAGTATTCTTTTTCCAAGATACTGGCGTAGGAAAGTATAGTATAAACCCAAGAGCAGTAACAACAACAGAAGATGGTATACCTACGCAATTAGGTTCTGGACAAGGATTCCAACATCACCAATATCTAAGTACTGAAAACGGATCTATACATCAGTGGGCAGTAAAAGCTACAGATACTGGAATATACTACTTCGATGCTATGAATAAAAAGATATTCAGAATAGGTGGCCAAGGAAACGAGCCTCTTTCAACTATGAAAGGTATGCACGGTTTCTTAGCTAATTTTAATGGAACAGTATTAAGAAGAAAAGAAACTGATCAAGCTATAAGTTTAGGAGGAGATAATCCAATACAGAATAGAGGCGTTGTATTTTCTAGAGACCAACAAAACGATGAAGTACTAATGACTTTCTTAGGAATGTATAAAGTAGTAGGATTAACTAATAACATTAACTATGAAGCAGGTACTATTGTACAAATAACTCCTGGTGGCGGAGGAACAATACAATATTGGATAGTGTATGAAAGCTACACAAGTGATCCCGCTGCTTCCTCTCCAGCACTACAAGCAGAACTATCCACTAAAGCTAGTTGGGTAGATACAGATACTAGAGAAGGTAGGTTATTATATAGTATCTTACAAAAAGGAGATGGAGGAAAAAGTACTTTAGTATTTGATGAGGTTGCCCAAGCATTCTCTTCATTCTATTCTTCTACTCCAGGACTTTATATAGAAAATAGCAATATTTTAATGAGTGCGAAAAAATCTAAAGAAGGAGATGAGTTTATAGCCTACACTCATAATAAAGGAAAGTACGGAGAGTTCTATGGAAGTATTGAAGAAAGTAGTATAAGCTTAGTTATAAATCCAGATGCTGATATAAACAAAATACTTAGATTTATAGAATTTGGTTCTCAGGTAAAAGAAATAGGAGGAGACATAGATAGGAGTACTACTATCACTGCTTTTAGAGTAGAAAACGAGTACCAGGACACTACTAAAACTGCTTACAGCCCAAGTAATATAAAAAGAAGATTTGATAAATGGAGAGTTAAATTGCCTAGAGATCAGAAAAGTTCTTCAAAAAGAGGACGTTTAAGAAGTACTCATTTTGTTTTAACTTTGTATTTTAATAACTTAGATAACAAGGAGTTAGTACTTAATAGGATAACTTCTCACTATGATGTACAGGTATACTAATTAAAAATGGATAAGATAAGAAAATATAAACACGGCGGAGAGCCTCTTTCAAATACAAGGAGGATAGAACCTACTGTGTCTTATTTGCACTATTTAAACAACCAGAATGAATTTGCATACGGAGGAGAAGTAAACCCGCCAGAAGGAGAAGATTTAGGAATGTCTAAAGAAGATTTTATTAGAAGGGTTAAAACTGGAAAAAGTAGTATACCTACTCAAGCACTTCAGAATCAAGTAGACTTTTTAAATCACCCTTTCTATCAACAAAATGCTAGAAATGTATGGGGAGAAGATGCTAATCAAAATATAGCAAACCAAATTGATAGGATGAAGAGTGCTAAAGTAACACTAGAATCCAATTTAGGAAATGCTGCCGGAATGTTTCATCCACCTGGTATCATGAAGGGTAATGAGAGGGGTCATATAAAACTTTTAGAAAGCACTGATCCGTCTGAAAAACTTCATACTATGGAGCACGAACTAGGACATGCGTCTGATACAGGCAAAGCTTCTCATTGGTGGGATTATAATGACCCTGCTCGTACATATATAACAGATGACTTTGATAATGTAGTACAAAGGGGTGATGAAGATCCTTTAGCTAAAATGGAACCAGAATTTGGAAGTTATTATGATTTAACGCTAACTAATCCATACTATGACTCCCAAGATCCAGATTATTTAAAAGTACCAACAGAATTTAGAACAAGATTAAACCATGTTAAAAAATTAATGGCTAATGATAATTTTAACTGGAACGAAAAATCTGCTGAAGAAATTGCTAATTACATGCAAGAAAAAAAATTAGATAATAATATAAGCGACGCAGCAAGAAGCGAGTTACAACAGTTTTCACAATACAATCGAGAAGATGTAGATCAGTATCTGGACTATGGCGATGTTTACAGAGATTTTTTAAGTGAGGAAAATAGAAAAGGTAAAGAAGGAAAAGACTTTAGAAAACTTTGGAGACAAGGTGTTAGAACACCAGAAGAATTTATAAATGCTCACCCGTGGTATAAAAAAATGTTTCACAAAGAAGAAATAGAACAAATACTAGAAGATAAAGATGGAGATGGTAAAGCTGATTTCGAAATTTTAGATGATTATAAAGGTAGGCAACAAAACAGAGCGTTTTTAGACAAGGTATTTAAAGAACTTGCTCAAGAAAAGAATATACCAGATAATAGTTACAGAGTAGCTAGAAACGGAGGAAAGCCTTATCCAGGACCTCCTTATTATCCTTATCACAGTGCAAATCTTAAAGTAGATAAAAGCTACGATAAGAATCATGTACAACCTAGTGTATTTCCTAATGGTGGAGAACTAGTTACAATAGGAGATAAGACATATAATACGTCTAGTAAAGAATATAGAAAGTTAGTAGAATCTGGTAAAGTTAAACCGTACACTACAGATACTAAATCAGGAATAGGGGCATTTGATTATGGAAACCTTCCAGATTTTGAAGTAACAGCACCTACGCAAGAAGCTGTAGATATGGCTAAAAGTGCTTTTAATAGAAGTAAACAAGGGCAAGCTAAACAGCAAAACACACAAAATTTTCTAAATAATAACAGATATCGTTATCCTGAAAGTGGTGCTACAAAAGGGATAGTAGAATCAATGGTAGAAGGAGTTATAGATAATCCTAATAACTTAAGTTATTATCCAGGTGCAGGAGAACTTTATGATGCAGCACATTTAGGATATAGTTTAAGACAAGGAAATTATGGAGACGCTGCTTTTGATGCAGCTGCATTTACAATTCCTTTTGTAGGAGGAGCCGCAATTAAAAAGTTTGTAAAGCCTTATTTAAAAAATGCATATAAATACAATCCTTTTGCAACAAATTTAGAATCAAAAATTGCTAAAGAAAATTTATTAGCTCGTCAAATATATGGAGATGAAGCATACGAAAACTTTTTAAAACATGGACCAGCAACTGAGTACGGTAAAAATGTACCTAGACATAAACAAATACATGATTGGCTAAATGCTGATGTAGAAGATGTTTCGATTATAAGCAAGGGGGGAAAGAATGAAGGTAAACTTACAGTCGCTTCTACTATGACAGAAGATAGAAATTTTAAATATCCTTATTTTCAAAAAGGTAACTTATTCTTTGGTCCCAATGAAAGAGCATTATATAATGCTGATATGGGTAAAGGTAGAGTAATAATTCCTAAAGATGTCAATGCTAAAAGTTTTTATCCAGCAGGTGAAACAAGTTTTATCAGAAATGTTGATACTGCTCCAGAATCTGCTGTTAAAAGGTATTCAGGAGAAAAACATATATTATCACCTTTTGACAAAAATGCTTTTAATCCTAAAGCTTTTGATGTTTACGAAGAAACTCCTCATTGGTTGATGGGCAATAGAAAAATACAAAGACATGGTGGTCCTACAGATCCTGATAAAGAGTATTTAAAAAATTGGAATAAAGCCAGACTAAAAACAGGTAGATTTAATGACCAACTAGGATCCGGAAGAATAGAAGGGCTTAATCAAAATATTGATGAGGTCGAAAGAGTTTCGAGAGCAGAGATGTCAAAATTAATAGGAGAAAATCCAAATAGTAGAGGAATGTATTATAGAGACCCTGAAAAAGGTATGCATACATACTTTTCGGAACCTACTTTTTTACAAGAACTTACTAATTATTTTGGAGGAATGCCCCAAACAAATCTTCACGAATTAACACATGCTATGACAAAAGCAAGTAGTCATATTCCTGGAGAAGAATCTACTGGCCAAATAAAAGCAATACAAAATATACCTTTAGGAACAGGAGAATACTATGGTTCAAAATATAGTAAGATGTCGCCGGAAGGTAAATATGACGTAGGGCCTTATGGATATGATGGAGATGCTGAAGAAATTTTAGCACAACTTATGGAATATCGTAAGAATTTTAATGTAGACCCTAATAGAATTTTTACTGAAGATGACATCGAAGAAGTGATGGAAAATGTAAAAAAACAAGGAGCAAGAGGTTTATTCGGTTTAGAGGTATATAAGCCTAAAGAACTAATAAGATTAATGAATGAAGTTGCTATGGTAGACGATAAAAAATCAGATATCAATATGGCAAGAAACGGAGGTCCAACAGATCCTCCAAAAAAAGAATTAGAAATCCAACCAGCTGTTACTTCAACAACTTATGTAGATAAGCCAGTATTTGATAGAAATGCGTTTTCAGCAAAAATAGTTAAAGAGCTAGGAATAAAGCCGGACACTTCAAATGAAAAATACCACGAAACTGCAAAATCGTATGTAGAAAATGAAAAAGTAATAGATAGAGAACCAATAAGCGGCCTTAGAAGCTTGCTTCCTTATCCTTGTTATGACTATACATGTGTAGAGCTTCTTAAAGATGCAGATAAAGATATAGGAAGGAACTCTATACCGGGGAATATAAATAATAATAGGCAACTAAGAGAGTATTTATTAAACAACCCTAATTACACTACAGTACATCGTGATAGTACAAAACCTGGTGATTTAATACAATATTATGATCCTGCTAGTAATAATTATCCTTATCATGCGGGTATAGTTGATACAGATTCTTCGTATATTAGCAGTGGTGGGGGCACGCCTTATTTTCCGATTGGTAATCCTGTAGAGGTTAAAGGGCTAAAAACTTATAATACTTTAGACGGAGATCAACCAGGTACTGAGTGGTATGGTGAGTCAAAAGATCCTTATTATGCTTATAGATATATAGAACAAGATTAAAATTAATGTTATGGCAAAAAGAAAGAAAATTACTAAATATCCACACGGAGGACCACATAATCCACCAGCACTTTCTCAACAAGAGTTGGCTCAGGTAAACCAAGCATTAGCTGCAGGGAATACTGCGAATATGAACCAATTAATGTCGCCAGGTTTTTTACAAGGAAGACATACTGATTTTAATAAAGACGAATTTAAAGGTAGCCCTTTCTATGGATTTCCAGAATTTTCAGGAAATGTTACAGCAACAGGAAATAAGACTGGATGGGGTTTTGATTCTACACCACATAATAATTTAACAACTGCTGATTTATATGACCAAAATTTTATAAGCAATATAAACAGTAGTCCTTTGTTTGGGGTAAAAAATTATAATGAATTAACAGATGAAAAGGGCCAAAAATTCTATGCACCTAACTGGCAATTTAAAGGAGCTCCTACTGCTCCCACATTATACGATTACCATACAGGAACAGGTAATCGAAACATGCCATACACAGGACCTCTAACAGCAAACCAATGGCAAAAAAATCCAGGTAATCGAAACCCTAATAAAGCTCAAGCTTTAAAACCATTGAGTAATCGACAAAAAAATTTAGCGTACAAAAACCAATGGATGTATAATGATGCAGATGGTAATGTTGTAACTTATGGTGAACTTAAAGGAAAGGATAAAAGAAAGCCTCAAATTGCTCAAGAAGAGTATACTACTTATTTTAAAGGAGATAAAGAAATAAATGAAGGTCAGTATAATAGAGGACTAAGCTCTAATGAAAAAAAAACGAATCAATATAATACACAATTAACTGATTATAATGACGCACTGACACAACTAAAAACAAGCATGTTTCCTACTACACCAGTTGATCCAATAAATACAAGTACTTTAGTACCAGTTACTAAAAGATACGGAGGGCGTAAAAAATATAATAACGGAGGAGAACTTACAGAAGAAGAAAAGTGGAACGCTAAAAGAGAAGCTGAGTATAAAAAGAAGACTGCAGAGTTTGAAAAAAAGACTGCAGAGTTAGATGCTAAATTTGAAGCTGATAAACTAGGAAATGCAGAATACAAAAAACAATTGGCTGCATTAGAAAAAGAAAAAACAAGAGTTCAGAAAGTAAGAGATAATGTTCTAAAGACAGCAGAAGATTTGAATCAAAAGAAATTAAATTTATTTCCTAATACTGAAGATGTTTATAGTGATGAGCAGTACGCTTTAAATCCTAATTTAGAAAACTACGAAGAACTGCAATGGTATCTTAATTCGTTGAATAGTGGTTATCCTATTGGAGACGACGGTGAGACAGACTTTGGTGCTCCCCTTAAAACAAAACAAGAGCACCGAGAGGTAATGAAAAACATGCCTCAAGAGTTCAGAGATATTTTTCCAAGGCAAGGTAATTATGATTTATATATGGCTAATAAATTTAATCCAGACGGCACTTTAGATGAGGACAATTACACATACCACTCTGGCAGAGGCTTATATTGTACTCCAGGTTCTACAGATTGTTATAGAAGAGCCGGTGCTACAGACATGCCTATTGTGAGTGGAAATCAGGGTTTTGCTAAAAGATCTAAAGAAGGAAAAATTCCTTTTCAACTAATCTCTGATAGTGAAGCACAACCAGGAGATATAGGATTAAAATATGGTTATGTTTCTAAAAATTATGCTAAACCAGAGCTAGGAAAAACTAATAGAGTCCATCATACTACAATTGCTAAAGAGCTTGGTGATGTTAATAGTAAAGGTGAGATTACTAATATGATAGCATACTCTCCTAATGATGGTGCCAGAGAGAGTTTTAGGCCAGTACCAGAATATGCTGATTCTCCGAAGAATGTGCCTGGAGAAGATAGTGATATTATGTTCTACAGATACGTAGGACAAACTCCCCAGATGCAAGCAAATATAGATAATCTTACAGCACAAGGTTATAATAAAGAAGCACAACAACAACTAGCTATGATGCCTACAATGGGACCAGCTTATGTAGGAGGAAATACTCCAGTACGTACTCCTCAAGCAATAAATCCTATTGAAGGAATGGATAAAAGACAAACAAGGCAGTATCTAAAAAATCCTATGGGACAATATAATTACGATCAGTACTTACAATTACAAAACAACGATATGGTTACTAATAACAAATGGGGAGGAACAGTACCTCCTGCAGAATTTAAAAACGGTGGTAAAAAAGGCGGCGGAGATTGTGGATGTGGTAAACCTAAACCAGGAACTAAACCTACAAAATCTTCTACTAGCTACCAAAGCTTTGCTAACGGGGGTCCTAAAGACCCTCCTACACAAGAGGAGTTTGATATGATGGACCAAAAAAGTAAAGAAGCTCTTTCTAAGCAGTATCCAGGTATGTACAAAATAAATGCTGGCACACCTACACAAGAACAATTGAACCAATTTAGAGCTCAAAATATGATGCAAATGCAGCCTACAAATATGGAACTTCCTCTCCCTGCAGCAGAAAGCACTTATGTTAATACGCCTATGATAGGCAACTATGCTAAAGGAGGCTATATGGGAATAAACCCTGACCACAAAGGATATTGCACTCCTATGAGCAAGTCTACATGTACTCCACGTAGAAAAGCACTAGCTAGAAGATTAAAGCCAGGAGGAGATTTATACAGAGGAAAGAAAGAAAATGGTGGTTATAATTATGCTGACTCTGGTTTTAATAGTGGAATGCCTGCAGGAGTTACTCAAAGAAGTTATTTAGACTACATCAACGGAGGCCCTTTAATGGCTAATGGCACTGTGGTATATGATAACGGAGGAGGTATGGAACAGTATTCTAGCGTACCTGTAGATAGTTTTGATACTGGCGGTAGTCACGAATCTAATCCTTTAGGAGGAATCCCACAAGGTCCTAATGCATTAGTAGAAGAAGGTGAGAAAAAAATAAAAATCCCAGGAACTGAAGAGAGCTTTATAGTATCTCCTAAAATTATTTTAGATAAAGCCACAGCAGAAGAATTTGATTTACCTAAAAAATACATAGGTAAAGATATGGTTAAAATATTCGATAGTGTATTAAGAGTTAACTCTAGAAGAGAAGGTGATACTATAGAAGAGCATACTAAAGAATTAGAGATTATGCCATTTATAGAAGCCCATACATTATTAACTGAAAGAAAGAACGCTGAAGAAGAAGCGGCTAAACAATCAGCATTTACTGAAGACATGGATAACATGATGACTGAGTATCCTGAGTACATGCAAGCTTTAATGAGTCAACAACAACCTCAACAACAAGGACCGTCTCCAGAAGAACAAGCTATGATGGAACAACAAATGATGGCTCAACAACAAGGAATGCCTCAAGGTCCCCCTCAAGGTAGTATGCCTATGATGGCTAAAGGAGGAATGATTAGGCGTGCTGATGGTTCTTATAGTAGAAGAGGGCTGTGGGATAACATTAGAGCTAACAAAGGTTCTGGTAAAAAACCTACGAAAGAAATGCTTAAGCAAGAAAAAAAGATTAAAAGTATGCGTTCAGGAGGAAAGATGTGTTATAATTATGGAGGAGTAGAAACCCCTGAAGCATACGGATACCATGACTTTGCTCAAGAAGGCTATTCATCTATGCCTGCAGGAGTCACAGATGCAAGCACTGCAACAAATACAAATAGTGGATCTGGGTGGGGAACTGCAGCAGCAAACGCAGCAGTGGCTATAGGACAAGGTGCGGCTACCAACGATGATTACCTTTCAAGCGAAGCGGCTATGAATCAAAGTGCTGATCAAATAATAAGTATGATTCCTGGATATGGAGCATTTCACGGATTAGCTTCGGGAGCTTCTGATATGGCAAGAGAGCAATTAGGAGAAGAGCAGTATGATTCAGAAGGAAATCCAACTGGATATAAGAAATACGATAATCAAGCAGAAAAAGCAGGAGATGTTTGGCTAAAACCAGAACATGAATACCATACACAAAATATAGCTGCTATTAAAGAGGGTGAGTCTGGAGCATGGGGAAGATTAGCAATGGGATTAGTACCAGGAATGAATCAAACATACACTATGTTAGCAGATGAAAATATAAAATCACAAGCAGCAACTAGAAATGGAGGTAACATACATGCTTATGGAGGCCAGGTAAAAGATTATGACTTTGGTGCAGTAATGAGAGGCGTGGGCACAGGATTAGAAACTGCTGCTCCATTATTATCTAAAATACCAGTATATGGTACTCTAGTAGCTACTGCTGCAGGAGGACTTGGTGCAGGTCTAGGTAATGTAGGAACAGGAGCAGACTTTAAAGAAGTTGCTAGAGATGTTGCTTTCGGTGCCGGGAAAGGTGCTGCTTCAACTGTACCTGGTTTAGGTGCAGTAGTATCAGGAGCAGAATCAGTAGTAGATTCTAAGATAGAAGATGCTAGTGAGAAAAGAAGTAAGGAATTAATTGAACAAGGTGGTGAAGCTGCTGAGAATGAATTAAAAAGACAAAAAACAGATGCCACAGTAAATAAAGTTATCGGACTAGCGGGAACAGCAACAAGCTTAGGAATGAATGCTGCAGACCAAGCTGCTGGTGAAGCTTCCGACGCATTTGGGGAAGCTGCTTTAGAAGGTACAGCAGACTTAGCAAGTTATGCTCCTGAAGGAACAACTACTGGAATGGTAGACGGAGCAATGGTATCTATGGCTCCCGGTACTATGGCTTATGGTGGATTTATGAATAGAAACTTCAGAAATGGAGGTAGATACAGAACATTTGCTAATGGAGGTCCAGTAGATTCTTACGCAGATATTCCAGCAGAAGATTTAGAATACATCAAAAAAATCATAGCATATGAAAGAACTCATGGAGCAGAAGATGGTACTGGATTAACAGATGCTAAATGGAGTAAAAACAAAGTTGCTTCTATGGCAGGGGCTACTGATGATGAAAAAGCTGCTTTATTTATTTATAATACATATGCTGCAGATAAATCAGGAATGCCTCTTGATTTAAGAATGAGAGCTGTAGATATGCATTTGAATAGTGAAGACCCTACAGGTTCTATGTTAGTTGCAGCAGGTCTTATTAGTCCTGCTGAAAAAGTAAAGTTACTTTATACAGCAGATAACAAGGGTAAGTTAAAGTACGATCCAGCTAAAGCAGAAGCTTTGTTAAAAGAATGGGAAAAAACAGATGAAGGTGTGAAAAAATTAGCTGCTCTTGACAAGGCTAAAAAAGATCCTAGATTTATAAAAGCTTTTGATTCAGAAAGAATGAGGAGTTATAAAAATACAACTAATAAAGCTGGGGCATTTGATAACACTTGGCGTCCTAGAGTACACATTTTTGATGAAGGTTTTGATTATGATGAGTATCAAAATATGCTAACGACTGTATCTGATTTTGATAAGAAAATTGCTGGTTTAGATAATACATCTGCTACTTATGAAGACGATTTAAAAATTCTTCAAGAACAGAGAAACGATGCTGCGGAAGATATAAATCTTTTTGAGTATCAAGAAGATCCTAATGACCCAACAAAATTCACGTATACAGGTATTGGTCAAGAAGATGTGGATTACTTAGCAAGTGATGATGAAGGAGAAGAAGAAGATCCTCAAGATCCTTTTGAAAAAGCTGATCAAGATGATTATACAGCACCGGATGTTACAGATCTTAAGCCTAAGTTTAAGGACTTAGCAATTGGAGCTGCTCCTGCACTATTCGATATAGGAAGAGGTCTTCTTGAAAAAGATCAACCTTTAGAACTAAGTAGAATAAACGAAATTAGTAGTCCTCGTATTAATTTAGACGAAGCACAAAAAGCACAAGACAGAGCATTCGCTGCCCAACAAAGTGCTATTAGAAACGCTGCTCCAGGAGGAGGAGCCTATCTAGCTAATCAACAAATGGCATATCAAAACTGGATGCAGAATGCTGCTCTACTAAGAGAAAGAGAAGAACAGCTTAATGCACAGATTGCTGGCCAAGACTTAAGAACCAATGCAGGTATTCAAGCACAAAACATAAGATTAGATGCTAAAGAACAAGATTGGAGAGCTAAACAAAAAGCAGCTAAGATGGATCTAATAGGGTCAGGAATGGGATACTTAGGAGATATGGCTGCAGAAAATAGAAAGAATAAATTTATGGTTCAGCAATATTTCCCAGCAATAGCTCCAGTTATGTCCGACTATATGCAATGGCAAAAAGAAAAAGAAAAAAACGAAGAAACTGATTAAAAAATAAAAGATGGCAAATCCATATTCAACTCCTTTAACAGCGAGATATAAGTATAAACCACTAGATGTCAGTGTGTTAGCACAACCACTTGCTCAACAACAGCAGCAATATGACTTAACAGAACAAGCCGTAGATGCTGCTCAGTTTGAGTTAGCAGGCCTATCTCCAGATAGTGAAAGAGCTAAAGAAATAAAAGCAGTTTTAGGTGAGCAAGTAGGAGATATTTCTGAAGGACTGTTGTCCAAAAGAGATTATAGAACAGCTGCTAAAAATCTAAATAAACTAAATAAGTTTTATAATAGTAACGAAGAGATAAAAGCTATTAAAGGAAACTATAATGCTTGGCAAGACGCTATTAAAGAGCAGAAGAAAAGATTAGTTGGAAAAAATGCAGACTTAAGTCAAAAACAATATGAAGAGTGGTATCAAAAATCTATGATAGAGTTTCGTGACAAAGGAGGTACTGACTTCAGAGACGGAGATTATAACACCATAAATACAATGGGAAGAATGTCCGACATGGACAAAGAAATACAGGATTATGCATATAAATTAGCTAATGCTAGGCCGGATGAAAAGAGAACTATATTAGGAAAAATCCAAGATGTAGCAGGACATAGATTCAAAGATCAAGTAATAGATACAATAATTACTTATCAAAACAAGGATGACATTACTGCTGAGCTCTACAATCAATTATCTAGTTCAGATAGATTTAAAAGTTGGTTAGATGAGAAAGCAGAATATAACCATTTCTTCCAAAGTTATGGGAATCCAGAATATGCTGCTGACATGTATGGAAAATATCATGCACATTTAGATGAACAAGAAGAGAATATAATTAAATCGAAAGCAAAGAAAAAACAAAAAGAAGCAGCATTAGCAAATGTTGAAGAGCAAAGAAGAAGTTTAACAGAAGGTTATGCTAAAAGCAAAGGAGATTATATTAAAGGTTTGGTTAAAAAAGCCCACACACAAGATTACTTAATGGGAGTATCTTCTAGTATGGCTGATGTATTTAACTTTCAAGATATAGAATATGATCGTACTTTCGTAGATGATTTTGAAGCAAAAGAAAATTATAAAAGGGCAATGAAAGCTGCTGATGATGCTCAAAATATGTTTTTCTCAGTAAGTCCTGATACACACGTTGCTCCATTAGGACCAAATGGAGAAGTTTTAACAGGAAAAGAAGATCCTGGAGAGCTTATACAAAACTTAATTGGAACATCTTCTACTACAGGAATGAATTGGACTCCTGGTACTGGTACTGGTTTTAAAGGATTAGAAACTAATATATCAGGAACTCAAGTAGCTTTAAATAATTTACAATTAAAAATAAATCCTTTAAAGCGTCAAGCTAAAAGAGATCTTCAAGCTGCTAAAACAGAAGAAGAAAGACAAACTATAATTAATAATTATAATAGAGATAATGCAGACTTATTCGATAAACAAAAAAGACTACAAAAAGCTTTATCAGAACAGAAAGCAGTATATACAAGAGAAACTGATAGAGTAAAAATTAATATAAAGAATAATTTAAATAGGTTAATAGCAGAAGGAAGAAAAAAAGGACAAGATGTTTCTTGGTATACTGAGCAATTAAATCTTATAGAAAACAATATTTCAGATCCTTGGAATCTTTCTATTTCACAAAATAAAGGGAAAGTTAGTATATCTGGTTACTTAAAAGGGATGCAGGTAGATAGTAAATCTAAATATGATAATAGTCCATTATTAGGTGATTTAAGTTTTGCACAGCCTGGTGTTCCCGGATATGATGTAATAAGATTAGATGGTATAACTAGTGCTTCTCAAGGTACTAATCTTTCAGGAGTTTTAAGCCCAGGAACTGTTGATGCAGGTGTTGCTGCGGGAGCCCTCTTATTAGATTATGCTACATCCGATTCAGGAGGAGACATTATTCCTGTACAAAGGATGGCTGGAGAAGATGATAGAAAACAAATACAGAATATTAAAAATAATAACAAAGAAGCAATACTTGAATTTGATGTTTCCAGCTCTGACTTTGATCATGATTTTGCAGTACTTCCTTATAGCCAATCAGGTTTCGTACAACAAGCTCACGATAGAAAAAATTCTTGGATAAAAATGTTAGAAGAAGAAGGATATACAATTGTTCAAGGACCACGATCTAATAGTGATAAGCATGCTTATTTAGATGATATAGTAGTACACCATTTAAGAGCTGTTCCTAATAGCCTAATAAAAAAGCAAAAAGAATATGTATCAAACCCAAATAAAAATCAAATGGCTATTCTACAAAAAGGGGTCAGTGAAGAATTATACAATCAACAAATGAGTAGAAGTACTCAAGATCAAGGGATTATATTAAATGATGCATCTAATTCAGTATCAGGAGGAGTATTTAACCAATTAGTAGATTATCAACAACAAGATACTAATAACGCTAATACTCATAGATTTTATATGAATGAAAATGGAAGTTATAGAATGGCTAGTGATGGAATGAATAATGAAGAACCTAATCTAAATTTATACGAAGCTAGAGAAGTAGTAGGTACATCTACTGTAGACGGTAAACAAATCCCCCTAATTAGATATGCTTTAAAACAAGATTTAACAGAAGGCCAAATAATAAATGAAATTTCTAGAAGTGGTAATGTAAAAGCACAGACAGGAGGAATGAGTGCTGATGAAAAAAGAGTGTGGAGTGCTACTAAAATGGGACTTTTAACTGATGATTGGAGAAATGTGTTTAGTACTGATGTAGTAGTAGGAACTCTAGGAACTAGTTTCGCTCTAGGAGAAGCTGTTAAAAATACTAGAAAAACTTTTGAAAATATAGCAGAATATGGAGACGGAGCACAAACTGCTAACGCTTTAACACAATTAGCTCAAACAGAAATTTCTTTAGATGGTAAAATGCAAGATAGACTTGCTTTAGACTATATAGATTTATTTCAAGGAACAACAAACGAAATAAGAAATCAAGGTACTCCTTTTGCATTCCCAGACGGTTCTTTAGGAAGATATGATATTATTTATAGAAGCACAGGGGGAGGAGGAGTTACTCAAGAAATTACTTTAGTAGATGCTAAAAAATATCCTAATGAAACCGTAGGAAAAGAAATACTTACACAGAGTCTAAGTAACGTAATGAACTCTGATGTTCCTGCCTTTATGAGATCTTATGAATTACTGTATGGAATCAACACTAATCAAGCGTATATGAATAATATACTAAATAGAGGACAGAATATTGATGTAGCTAGCGTAGGAAGATAGTCAATAAATTTAAGTAAATTTGGATAAACAATAAATATGTCGGAAGAATTAGAAAATGAAATACCAGAAAACGACTTAGATGCAGTAAGTGGTTTACCAAAAGATTTTGTAGAGAGAAGCGTTATAGGAGGAAAAATGTCTCAGTATCTTACTCAAAGCGAGGCAGCTATGTCTGGACATATTCAAGGTAAACAAGGAGCTTCAGGATTTAAGGGAAATATGGGACCATTTGTAAATCAAGATTATGATTTAAATGAGATGGTAGAAGGGGGAGAATATGAAGATGAAAAACGTTTTGATCCTTTAGGACATCTTGAAACTAAAAATAATCCATATGGTCTAGATGCTAATATTCCGAACGGTGTAGACTTTTATGCAAAATTATCAGAGTTAAACCTAAAACAAGGAACCCTGGACTACGAAGATGAGTTAGAAGAAAATCAAGGATTCTTTGAGGAACTGACTAATACGGGAATAAAGTTTTGGGGTAAAGTCGCTAACTATACTGCATTAGGTATAGCAGGTTTTGTTTGGGGAGCAGGAAAAGCTATCGTTAATTGGGATATCGATTCTCTTATGGACAACGAAGTTTTTAGAGGAATGGACGAAGTTGATGAATGGCTTAATAAAAGATTTGTCGTACATGGAGGAGCAGACTATAGATTAGCCCAGGAAAGAGGTGCGGGTATTGGAGAAAGGTTTTTATTAGATCCTACAAAAGTACTGGCAGATGATATATCAAACGCAGGATCTTTCGTAGCGAGTGCTATCGTAACTGAAGTATTATTAGGAGCAGCTACTGTAGCTACTGTTGGTGGAGCTGGACCAGCTTTAGCTGCCAACACTGCTAGACTAGGAGTACAAGGAGCTAGACTATTTAGTACAGGTGTTAGAGTATTAAGAGGTATAGATAAAATGGCTGACATGGGGGCTGCTTTAAGAAACGCTACACGGTTTAAAAATATGGCTGGTACTGGAAGAGCTATATTAACTGGAGCCGGTTTTGAGTCAGCTATGATAGGTAGAGAGACTAAAGATAGAGTTATAGAAAACCTAGCAGCTGATTATGAAGAATACTATGGAAGACCGCCTTCAGAAGCTACATTAGCAGAATATGAAGAACTTGGTAACAGTGCAATGCGTCAGGCTTATGCATTGAACCTACCACTAGTAGCAGGTAGTAATATGTTACAGTTCCCTAGACTATTTTTAAAAGGATATAGTGGAGGAAGAAAATTAGTAAACGGACTTAGATTTAAAGGAGGAAAGTGGGCTGCTAAATATGATGAATTTAGTAAAATAAGAAAAGCAGGACTTTGGACAAGAAAAAGTTTAGGAAGAGGTGTTACTGAAGCCTGGGAAGAATATGCTCAAGGAGCTATGGAAGAAGGACTAGTAGATTACTTTAGTGCTAACTATTCTGCAGACGCCGCAAAAAATGGTGTAGGTTGGTTAGATGCAATGTCTACAGCTGGTTCAAAATATTTAGGAACTACAGAAGGACAAGATAGTGCTACTATTGGATTTTTAATGGGTATGGTAGGAATGCCAATGCCTTTTAAAATGAATCAAAAAACAGGAAAAATAGAAAAAGGTTTTGGCTGGTTCGGGGGAGTTGCTGAAGAATTAAGTAATCAAAAGCGTAGAATTAAATCTTTAAGAAATGCTGCAGACATGCTAAATCAAACAGATGCAGGACAAGCACTAGCAGCTAACTATCAGAACTTTATAAGAAACATGGCCATAGAGCAAGATAAAGATAATGCTCTAATGAATGAGGACCCTTTTAGTTTTAAAAACAGTGAGCACGATCAGCTTCATAGTTATGCTATGACTAGACATAACATGGGACTTTCTGATACTATGTGGCAAGAACTTGATGGATTAGAAAAAATGTCCACAGAAGATTTTAATAAGGCTTATCAATTAAAAGGAGTTGATGAGTGGACCGATGCTACTAAAAAAGAAGTTCTAGATAAAACTAGAGCTAAACTAAAAAGAGTGGTAAAAGTAGCAGAAGATGTTGATACTCACTTTAATAACAAAGTAATAAGCAATGTTCCTGTTGGTGAAGAGGCAAGTTATGCTGCAGTAAAAGAACAGCTAACATATTTAGCATCTACTATTGACAACGTTGATGCTAGAGAAAAAGAATTAGAGGATAAGATAAGCAACCTCACAGGGGGCAATGTAAACTCTAATAGCATAAAAGCAAGTAAAACAGTATCTGGAATAAATGAGAAAACAGGTCAAGCAGAGTTTGGAACATTAAGAGATCCTAAAGGTAGGTTTAAAAGCCAAGACGCCGCTTTCAAGAATCAGATGGAAGAATGGAAAGAAAATGATCCAGGAGGCTATGCTTTAAACAAAGACGAAGTAACGGATTTATATAACGACACTAAGAAACTAAGCAACAGAAGAAGAGAAGCTGGGGGGCTTTATGAGTTTCTATTTACTAAAGAAGGAAGTGAATCATTTAAAAAAGTACACGAAAAACTTCAAAAAGATTTTGCTAAAAAAGTAGCAGATGCTGTAAAAGAAAAAGTTAGAAATAAGGCCAAAGGAACAAAAAACCAAACGCAATCTAATAGAAATAAAAGAGACGCCGAGTCTACTAATACAGATGATATCTGGGGAGAAGAAGCAGATCAGCAAGCAGCGGCGGCTAATGATAATGTAATTAGTAAGAAAAAAGGACCTTTAGCAGACTTAGCTAGTGACGAAGAAATGGAACCTGGTATTCCTCAAGAAGTAAAAGGAATTGATATATTAGAAGATATAGCAGAAAATAGATCTAATACATTCTTAAATAAAATACTAGATGAAGCAGAAAAACGAGGGTACAATACATCCGGTATAAACTCAATACAAGATATTCTGAACATAACAGCTTTCCAAGATCCTGAACTATTTGCTGAGCTACAAAGAATAGCTTTAGAAATGGCCCAAACAGCTAGTAAGAATAGAACAAGCGAACGTGAGCAAGCTTCAAAAGCAGAGGCTAATAATATAATAGGTAAGGACCCAGAAGAAAACACAACAGTCCCTCCAGGTGATATTATAAAAGAACAAGAAGATGCTTCAACTGAAGATGAGTTTATACTAATGCTAGACCAAACAGGAGACATTTATACTAAAGGAGAAAATGTTACAGAAGAAAGTATTATTCTAATAACTCATGATAAATCTTTTGATGATGATGGAAATGTTATAACATACAAAGGAAGACCTCTCGAAAGCCGTAAGAAAGGCGATCAGCCTGAGTTACTTAATTCTCAATTAAATAATCCTAATTTCTTATCAGATTCTCAAATAGAAAAAGAAGGAGGATCTGTTGAGGTTACTATAGTATTATTAAATAACAATCATAATTCAAAACCAGGTAATCAAAATGGAGAAGGAGCTGCTTTCGGAATTTATTACGATGGTATATATTTAGGAATGTTACCGGAGTATCAAAAAGGAATGCCAGGACAGTTTTTAGAATTAAGGAAAAAGGCGTTTGAAGCAGGAGCAAACGGTAATACTATTACTCATTCTCTTATACAAAAAATAAACACTCGAGTTAATACTCAAAGAAACAATACTGGAAAGCCTGTTCGTAATAATCCTCTTAGTATTATAAAACAAGCAATAGCAGAAGGAGCTAGTTTTATAACTAAAAAAGGAGGAAAGATTCCTTTAAAGTTATGGTTAGTATCTAGTGTAAGAGATAAGCACGGTACTCCTGTATTAAAAACTAACGGTCTTAGTAAAACAGTAGTAGACAATATAGCAGGAGATGGAACCAAACTACAGGAAGGACATATTTATATGCTAGTACCTCATCCTAAAGGACTGTTTCCTGTAAGATTATTTTCTCAACCTTTTAGCAATGTTTCTGACAAAGCTAAATCAGATGTAAAAAATTTATTAGATACTTTACAAGAGCAATCTGGTAAAGATGAGGATAAATATAAAGAAGCTAAGGAAAGGTTAGCAAACGTATTCCACAATGTAAACTTTGATTTTTACGATGGTAGGTATATAATAACTAGTGAAAATCCAGCTATAGTAGAAATGTGGGGAGGAAAGGTTTTACCACAGTCTGAAACATCTAACTCTGAATATATTGTAATGGCTATGGGGAACTTAGTTCCTAAAGTTGCTTTTAATAATATGAATAATAAGGGCACACAAGGTTATTATGTTAATAATGGGTTTATAACAACTGATGTATTTAGTGAGGATGGAAACTTCTTCCACTCTTCTGGATTTACATTAGATAGTTACTCGAGTCCTGAAAGTAAAACCGCTGCTAATAATATAAACGAACAAGAAGATACTAGTAAAGCAGATAGTCTTGAGAATCAAACTACAAAAAATAAAGCAGTAAATGATTCTCCTGCTCCACTTACTACTGTTTTATCAGAGTTGCAAGTAGCTAGATGGGAAGCAGAGGGTGAGATAGGACCTAACACTTTACAAAAAGTTATTGATAAGTTTAATAATCAAGAAGAAGAATTAACTACTACTGAACAAGAAATAATAGATCAACATTATTCTAACATAGCAAAAGAAGTAGCAGATGCTGCCGTAGAAGATGCAGCTCCTGAAGGTTGGAGATTGGTAGTTCCTGGAGAAGTCCTCCCTATGGGTAGTGAAGTTAGAATGGATGTAACAACTGGGCAACAGTTAGTTAAAATAGAAACTCCCTCACCAGAAAAGCCAATAGATACTGATGGAATAAGTGGTATACTACCAGGTTTAGATCCTGAAAACTCAGATGATAGTGACTTAAGAACTAGAATGACTGACAAGACAGATGGTACAACATTTAGTGAGTCAGAAGAAGTTCAATGGTTAGAAGACAAATTAGGAAAAGAAGTAGTAGGTAAAACAAAGATGTTTAATTCTCTAGAAGATTTAAAAAGCTATTTACCTAAGCAAGTTTATCAGATGCTTCTTAATGCTAGAAAAAACGGCAAGAATCTACACGGACTTTTCTCTAATGCTGCTTTATACCTAAACTCAAATGCTTTTGAAGGGACCGCATATCACGAAGCTTTCCATATAGTATTTCACCTAACTCTTTCTCCTAAGCAAAGAGCAGCTATCTTAAAAGAAGCTCGTACAAAATATAAATCAGAGCTAGCAGAGAATGCTTCCGAAATAGAAGTAGAAGAGTTACTGGCTGATAAATTTATGGAGTATGTTCAATCAGAAGAAGGTACTAGAAAAACATTATCAGGAAAGATAAAGAACTGGTTTAGAAGTACTTACAGAATGATTAAGACTTTCTTCAATGGTAATAATAACATATCTATAGATGAGGTTTTTGAAAATATTCAATTAGGAGTTTATAAAAACAAGCCTAAGTTCCAAAGCACAAACTTAACAGAATTAACCAATCCTGTATTCCGTACCGCACTGCGAGAAGAGTCATACGAGAATGTTGCTGAAGAATCTCAAGCCCTAGAATATTTAAGAAGCAGATATTTTGGAATACTAGATGTACTTAGAAAACAAGATGCATTAAAAGATTTTAAAGATGCTACTGACTCTGAGTTAATTAATAAAGTAGGAGTTCAGTATATGGATGACCTAGTACTCACTCAGTTATTAGGAGACATTAACAACCTCAATGCTGCTTTAAATAAAAATCTTACTGAAAATAGAAGAATAAAAACTGAGAAAGTATTATCATTACTAAACAACTTAAAAAGAATTGTAACTAATAACAATGTTGGAATTAGTGCTGCGGAAGATGGGGGCATGTTTAAGCTTAAAATAGGATTCAACGAGAAGAAGCCTGATTTTATGAATAAGTTCCACAGGTTATTAAAAGGAGATGGATTAAATATTAAGACCAAAAAAGCTACCGGTACTATAGAGACTTATGATACTGATCAGTTAACAAACGAAGCAGAAGAAAGCACTCAAGAAGAAAACTGGCAAAGAAGTAATATAGAGATTAATCCTAAAGATACTTTAAGTGATCAACTTAAAAGATTCTTTAATTCTGTTCCTAAATATACTAGAACTAAACAAGGATATGTTCCTGCCACAAATGCTTTTGGAGTTCCATTAAGAGAAAGCTCTGCTAGAATCTTTTCTTATTTGGGAGAAAAAATAACTAACTCTACAGAAGGAGTAGACCAAATGATGGAGAAATTAAATTCTCTAAAAAATGATAAGCCTTTTGTAAAGCATATTATAGAAAAACTTTCAGACCCTGCAAATGAGTCTGTAAAATCTGATTTGTATGTTAACCTAGCATCAAAACAATTTATAAAGTTCTTATCAGTATTAGAATCTAATGATGAATATAGAGTATTCTTCTCTAATAGAAAGAGTGCTGAGAATCTGATAACAGAAGAATTAGTTGCTAACTTCTTAAATGAGAGAAATAAATTATTTACAAAACAACCAGGAGGAGGTAGAAACTTTGAGAATATTGATATAGCAGAAGCTAGAAAATTTAAAGAATTAATTGGAAAGACTATAAAGTATTTACAAAGCGTTAAGCCTAGTAATGAGTCAGAAAAGTTAAACGACAAATTTTTTAATGGATTCGCTAAAGCATTATCGGGAACAGGTGCTCAAAATAATTTAGGATTTAGTTTAACAGCAGATCAGATAAAGGATAATCTTTATAAAGAAATAGACGGAGCAAGTGCAGTAGGTGTATTAAGAAGTTTTGTTAATACTCTTGATAAATTAGCTACACAGTTAGAACAAGGTAAAAATCCTTTCTTATTTCTCAAAGCTACTGACCAAGTTGATAAGTCTAAAGTAGGTAGTAGAAATATTGTAGAAGAATTAGCTAAACACTACTCTAAAATATTCCAAGGAGAAGTACAGTCTGCTTTCAGAAATGTAGAAAATAAAACTGTTTATAATATTCAACTAGCTAACTTTTTAAGTCAGGCCATAAGTAAGTTTAAAAACAAAAAACAAAGACAAGACTTTTTAAGACTTATTGCTAACGATCCTTTATTAAGTAACTCTCCTTTCTTAAATGATTTAGCTCAAAATGAAAAACTACAAGAAGAGCTGGATGTTGTTTTATTAGATGGTTTTAAAAGACAAGGTAAAAGCAGAGGAGTAAAGTATACAAAGCTTTCTAACTTAGAATTAGAAGCAACCTCAATGGGAGCATTCTTAAACCAAAGTAAAAATTCTTCTTATGGTTACTATAGATTACCTATACCAGCAGATTCTCCTACTATACCATTTATAAAAATGGGAAAATATACTAACGAAGAGATATTAGATAAACTAGTAGAAGTTGCAAGAGGAGAGTTTAATAGAACTAAGAGAGTAATGAATTTGCCTGAAAATGCAGAAATAAAAAAGATTAAAAATTTCTCTAAAAACTTTGGTAAGTTTAATCTTCTTCCTTTTTTAAATGGAAAAGTAAATTACTCAGAAAAATTTAATGAGAAGCAAGTAAGAAGCACTTTAGAAAAATGGTTAAATGATGAAACCTCCAAAGGATTTTTTGGTTCTCAGCTAGAGGCTTATACAGAAAAAGGTATTATCAAAAACATAGAAGGAAATAAAATAACATTTGCAGAAAAAGTATTAGATAAAAGAATTAGGCAAGAAGGTAAAGGATTCTTTAAGAACTATTTATTTAATTCTTTATATGCTAATACTCAACTAACTACTTTATTCTCAGGAGATCCTGCTTTTTATAGTGGTACCGTAGATTATCAGAAAAGAAATAAACAAATTCTAAGTCCTAAACTTTATTTAGATACTAGTAAAACAAGGCCTAATTATTATTTGTCAGTAATAGCTGATAATGAAAGACCTTCTGAACAAGAACTAGTAGATACTTTAACAGAATTGATAGAAAGTTCTGATCTTCCAGCAGACAAACAAACAGAGTTAATTGCTACGTGGACTTCTGCTGAACACAACGAAACAGATGCTCAAACATATATCCATCCTAGAAGATATAAAGAAATCATGGAAGGATTAAATAGATGGAGTGATAAGCTCGAAGCAAGTTATCAAAGAGTGCTTCAAGGTAAAGAAACAATAGAAGATATTGCGGTTTTCCCTCCTATAAAACCATTCATGTATACACAAAACAGAATAAACGGTTTTGTAGTACCAGTACAAATAAAGAACTCAGAAATAATGTTAACTCCTTCTATGGCGTTAGCTAAAGAGGGTAAAGAATTAAAGTATCCTAAACTTGCTGAGGTTTATCAAGCAATGGAAAAAGAAAGAACTATGGAAGACGGTACCGTTTACCAAATAGATTCTATTGCATTTGAGTCCGCTGTTAAGGTAGGTGGGGATGCCATAGCCCCTACTATGGAAGATATAGATGGAGCTAGAGTACTTACTTTAAAGAACTCTGATTTTGGACTACAACAAGAAACGCCTCCTCACTATCTAGATGACGTTACTAACTACGGTACTCAATTGAGGAACTTAATTTTAGCAGATATTAATCTTGAAGGAGATTATGTTTTAGATGGTCAGAAATTAAAAGGAAAAGATATAGCTAGACTGTATCAAGAAACTATTGCAGAAGATCTAAAGGCATCCTTCGATAAGTACAAAAAACTATTTGAAACAAAAGATGGTAAAGTAAATTACGAAGCATTAATCGATACTCTTCAAAATGAGGTAGATAGGAGAGACTTAGGAGATAACGCAAGAGCAGCTATAGCAGCTATTAAAGTTAACCAAGGTATTAATAAAGGTGAAGTAAGACCTGCTCTCCCTTTCTATCATCCTGCCCATTCTATAATGATACAGAATATCTTAAACGGCCTGTTTAAGAAAAATGTAACGAGACAAAAGGTAGAAGGGGGAGCACTTATTAACACCTCTTCTTACGGTGTTTCTGATACTTTAAAATGGCATAAGAATAAAAAAGGTGAGTTAGAGTTTCAAGTACTATTACCGTGGTGGTCTAAGAAATATTTCCCTAAAAATGAAAAAGGAGAAGTAGACATTACTAAGCTTCCAGACGAGCTTAAAGAATTAGTAGGATATCGTATTCCTACTGAGGATAAGTATTCTATGTTCAAAATGAAAGTAGTTGGATTCACTCCTGCTACTATGGGAGGTACTCTAATAATGCCAAGAGAGGTAACTACTATTGCAGGTCTGGATTTTGATATTGATAAAATTTATGTAATGACTCCGGCTTTTAATGTAAGTAAAGACGGTAAGCTAAGTAAAGTAAAACCTTTAACTAATAATACTAGCCCGGAAGTAGCAGCTAGCAAAATCTTTAATGATATAGATACTCTAGAAAAATTTGTTAATGAGAACATAGATAAAGAATACGCTGATAACATAATGAATTTTAGAAGAGAGGCTAATGAAGCTGTTGTAGAAAATAAGGAGCTAAAAAAAGAATTATTTGAAAGTGAAGAGCACAAAAACATTTATAATGAAATACAACTTATTAAGTTACAGATAAAAAATGCAAAAACTGATGAAGAGACTAATGAAGAGATACCGTTTTTAGTTAGTAAAAAAGATAGTTTATATGAACAATTAAAAGACTCTTTTGCTCCTTATAATGCAGCAATAGAAGAAATTTATAACAATAAAACTACAATAAAAGATTATTTAGAAAAAGTAATAAGAGATGGAGATATTGATCTTACAAAATATAATGGTAAGAGAGAAAGAGATAATCTTAAACTAGATATAGTAAGCAGTATCTTAGGGAATAAGCACACTGCGAAGAGTTTAGTTTCTCCAGGTAACTTTCAAAACTTATTAGATTTAGCAAATAAAATAAGATTATTACAAGCTGGTAAAGAAAAAGAAGCATTAAGTTTAAAAGGTAAAAAGCTAAAAGAAGCTGCTGATGCTTTAGACGATATTAATATGTTTAACATAGTATATCCTTCTACTCAACTAGAATTGTTTGAAAGAAATATGGCAGGTAAAGAATTAACAGGAATCTTTGCTAATCAAAATACTCACGCTGCTAAAGCTCAGTATACACAAATGGAATTGAAACTTCCTATACTAGTTGATGGACAAGAGTATATGTATTTAAATAAATCTATAATAGGAGATACTAGGATTTCTGAAAAACTAGCATCTTACTTAGCAGCTGTTGTGGATAATACAAAAGAACCGATGTCTGCTTTTATAAACTTAAATACTTTCACTGCAGATACTGTAGCATTATTAACAAGATTAGGTGTAGAAGAAGATACTGTGGCTTATTTAATGAATCAGCCAGTAATAAAAGAGCTCACTAAATTATGGTTCCAAGAAAAGGGGAATTTATCTGAAGAAAATGTATTTGGAGAAATCTTAGAATTATGGAAGGATAAAATGCTTAGTAAATCAGGAGCACTATCTTTAGAAGAAATAGATAATCTATTTGAATCAGGAGGAGTGGAACTTAATAAAAATAAACTAAGAGATAACTTACTTCCTGGAAATCAAGGAACTGCCGAATTTTATAAACAACAGTATATAGCTTTATTAAGTTTTGAAAGCTTAAGTAAAACAGCTAAAGAACTTTCTGAGTCTATACAAGCTTCCAGAGTAGATACTAAAGGATTAGGAGCAACAATGGCTGAAGGCTATGTGTTCTTAGATCAACAAAGAAGATTAATACAAAAAGAGGAGAACAACGAAAACTTAATTTTTGGTATAACAGAAACATTCACTGGCTCCGAAGATCAAATTATGATGCCTGCTTTTAACGAAAACGGTATTATAAAACCATTATCTTTAATGGATACTTTATTTCCATACAACGGTAAACAAGGTACAGAAGGAGAGTTTCTTTATAATCTTTTAGGCTCAGTAAAAAATTGGTTTTCTAATCAAAAAGGAAAAACTTTAGGATTAACAGAAAGAGAAGTTAGGCTTATAGAGGCCCAATACATGGGATACATTTCTTCTAATTTTCCATTCTTTAGTCATACTGAGAATGAGCAAATAATAAAAGAAACTCCTAGAAAACTGATAGACTTTAAGCATAAAAATCCTAATTCTCAATTTGCTCCTTTATTAGATTCATTATATGTAAAAGCTCCTGATAAGCAATTTCCTTTAGAAAGAATAGAATATTATAAGTCAGGAAAAACTCCTATCCAATCAGAACAGATGATTAAGAGTTGGGAGATAATGATGACTCGAGGAACTAAAGAAGAACAGGACCTAGCTTTTGACTTAGTAAAATATGCATACCATTCTACCGGTTTCGAGTATACTCCTTATAGTTTTGTACAACAAATTCCAACTGCTTTCTGGACAGATGACTTTGGAAGAGATAGAGCAGACAGAGGATTAGTTGATGCAAAAGGTAGAACATATAATGAGTTTTTATCAGTAGCTGATGACTATATAAGAAACACTCCACTATATATAAATCCACAAAGTATAACTGAAAAGTTTTCTGAAAAAGGAGGAGGACAAGTTGCTAATAACTTTATCCACCAATTTTTAAGAAACAACTTTGATAGGGATGGTTTTGTAAAAAGTGTTACAGCTAGATCTAGAGGTGCTGCATATATTAAAGGAAAAGGTAATAAGCCTGGATTTATTTCAATTACAGCAAGTAGATTTAGTCCTTTTGCATCTTTTGGAGACGGTATGGTTACTTATGTAAAAAGATACAATAAGAATTTAAAGAAGAATGAGTTATTTAGATTCAGTCAAGTTATAGAAGGAACTGCTATATATAATAAAGTAGAGCCTTTAGGAACTACCAATTTCTTAAAAGTATTTAATGCTAATGGAGCTATAGAGGGAGATTGGTTAGAAAGAACTAAGAAACCAAAAACAGGGAAAGTATTATATCCTGGCTTCGCTAGAGAAAAAGCTAGTTTTAAAGCTAACATAGGAACATTACAAGACCAGGTAGACAATACTACAACTGTTAAACCTTTAGTTAATCAACAGAATAAAGAAGACGTAAGTGGAGGAGCTCTACAGAAACTATCAGATAGAAATGATTTAAATCAAGTATCTATGGAAGATAGAATTAATGACATGGCTGAAACTGCAGTACAACCAGTTACTAAAATTATATCTGGGGCACAAACTGGTGTAGATCAGATTGGTTTAGAAGTTGGAAAAGGGTTAGGAATGAGAACTGGTGGAACAGCTCCTATAGGGTTTCAAACTGAAAAAGGAAAAGATACATCCTTAGCAGAAAAATATGGTATAAAAGAAATTACTGCGGAAGAACAGAATACGTACGCAAAAGGTAAAACTGATGCCTACACTGCTAGAACAGAGATGAATGCTTTAAATTCAGATGGAACAGTTTATTTTGCTACCAATGCAGATAGTGCAGGAAAAATTGCTACAGAAAGATATGCTAAAAAACATAGTAAGCCTTTTATTCTAAATCCTACGGCGGAACAATTAAGAAAATTCTTAGCTGATAATAATATTAAAACTCTTAATGTTGCAGGTAATAGAGGTAGTAAACTTACTGCTCAGCAAAAAACAAATATTAAGAATATTCTTACTACTGCATTAAAAGCTCCAACACAACCAGCTGCTGGGGGGTTAGCATCACTAGCTTCTGAATCAAAGGGAGAAATTACTCAGAATGAGTTAGATAAGATAAATGAAAATATAAAGAAAGCAGGCTTTAAAGATACTTATAGTACGGAAAAATTTAAAAAGCTATCTTTACAAAACCAATTAAAAGTAAGAGAATGTTATGGCTAAAAGTTGCGTAAGTTTAAGTAGTCCAGAATTTAAGAATCTTCTAGAAGAAACTGGTAAAGATATGTTAGAGTTAGCCGCTGAAGTATCCAGATGGCAAGATGCTAACGGTGTAGAGAATTTTCCAAACCGTGCTCAATTAGAAGATTATTTTTACGAAGAACTTCCTAAAGACATTATTTCAAAATCTGTTTTGGAAAATATGGGATTTCCTACTGGATCAAGAACAAGCTTAGCTATAGCTTCCGCAAGAAAAGCTCAACAAGATGGTAAATTTAATAATCTGGAAGAGGGTATAAATTGGGTTCAAGAAAATCTTGTAAAAACAAAGAAAGAAGATAATCTATATTACCAAAACAGAATAAACGCCAGAACCAGAGCAAAGAAAAAACTAATCAAGTTAGGAATAATAGATAGATATAATAATATTATAGAAGGACAGCTGGGGGAGTTTAGAAGAAAAGGAAGAGAATGGTCAAACTACTATATACAAAAAGGAGTACTAAAACAAGGAGAACAGTTAATAGTAGATGAAAGAGGTAGTAAAGCTTTTTTCAATGAAGACTTTTTTAAGAGGGTAGACCAAGCTAATTTTCAATTAGAAAAACAATCTGGATTAGCACCTAATGAAGACTTAAACTTAAAGTTAGAAGCTTGGGCAGAGAAACACGGCATAAGTATAGTGGCCATGGAAACTCTAAAGAAAAGGCTAGAAGGATCTGGAAGATATGTAGACGGAGCAATAGGTGTAGCAGATATTGCAAACCAACTAATAGGTATTGCACAAAAACAAGCTGATATTACTACATTACCTGAAGAAGTAGCTCACTTCGCAATAGAGTTATTATTAGAAGATATCTCCGTTCAAAGAGCATTATTAGCAGTTACTGAAACGCAAACATATGCAGACGTAAAAGAACAGTATAAAGATATCTACACTACTGAAGAACAATTTAGAAAAGAGGCTTTAGGTAAAGTTTTAGCAGAAGAAATTATAAATAAGAATAAAGAGGACGTAAGTAATAAAGGAGTAAGAGGATATTTAAATGGAATAAAACAAAAGTTTAGTAGATGGATAAATAAAACATTTGGAAACCAGACTACTAGGGACGAGTTGAAAGAAATTTTAGCTCCAATTGCCTCAACGATTTTAAAAGGAGAGTATTTAGGAGATGTTAATTCTTTAGAAGGAGATCCTTTTTATTCTCTAGAAGAAGAAAGCGATAAAATTATAGACGTAGACTCTAAGGTAGAAGAGATAATGCAGAATGCAGAGTTTATAAAACCTTCTGATAGTGAAGGAAATATAGTAGACGCTTCTGAAGCTACTAATTATATTAATACTAGAACCGGAGAGGTCTATGAAAGAGTAACTAGTTATATAAAAGGACCTGTTTCCGAAAGCTCTCTCTTAGATACTGCTAATTTATTAGGAAATAAGGCTGATGAATTTGTTAGAGATTTCTTTTCTGGAGCAATGAAGGACTTAAGTGAATATGATTTAGCACCAAATGTAGAATTGCAAAAATTCTTAGAATCTTTATCAATACTTAAAGCCCAGTTTACTGCTAATGGAGAAAAAGTAATAGCTAATGGTATTACTTTATATGACGAAAATCTAGGAATAGCAGGAACAGTTGATCTTTTAACATATGATAATAAAGGAAACTTTAGAATCTATGATATGAAAACTATGAGGGGTAACCAACTAAAGACTACTTATAAAGGGGACCCTAGAAATGTAAAATATGATAGTACTCTATATGGTCAATCTAATAGAGAATCTCATATGAGACAACTATCCTTATACAGAATCTTATTAAATAATACACACGGAGTAAAAGCAAAAGAATTAGGAGTAATTCCTATAGTCTTTCCTAAGTATCAAGCAGGTACAACTTCTGTATCTTCTGTTAATATTCCAAGAAATGGAAATGTTGTTTCTATAATAGGACATAAAGCTCTAGATAAAGTTGAAGATGCTGAATTAGATTTAGAAGAAACTATAGAAGACTTTGATGCTGAATTTATAGAAAATCCTCTAGATATCAGTGAGAACGAAATGAAATTAAAGTTCTTAAATGATGCTATAAGTAGTTTAAAAAGCAGAAGAAAAGCATTACAAACTAAAGGTAAAAAACAAAAATCTAAAGAATTAACTAAAGAAATATTTAAAATTGAAAAGAAAATAGCTTTAGGAGAATTAGATGCAGGGATACAAGGATTACTGTTGCTAGCAAAAAGTGAGACAGATAGTATTAGAGAAACTCTAAACGGGTATAGAAAACAGGGAGCATTTGCAGATACAAGTATTTTAAAAATGTCAAAAGACTTTTTAGATATGTATGACGGACTGTTTACTTCATTACTTGCAGAAATGAATATGTGGATTCCATCAACGGATACTATGGAATTACAGACAGAAGTAGAAGATTTCAGAGCTGATATACAAAAAATACGAGATATTAATTTAGGATTAATAAGAAGAAATGTTGTATCTAAATTAGATTCTGAAAATAGAAATGCTTTCGGAGAAGTAATAGATCCTACTTTTGATGCTAAAGATATTTACAGAGAAACAGAAGCAGATGCTTCTTGGTGGAGAGTCTTAACAGGAAGTTATTCTAATTCTAGTAGTAATATATTAAAGATTGCTATGAAAATGATTAAAAGAGGTATCAATTCTGTTAAAAGATTTACAATAGAAACTGGTAGAGATTTAATTATTTTAAAAGATGAGTTTAATAAAGCAGGATTTAAACAAGAAGATCTTGTTGAAGTAAATAATGAAGGTAAAAAAGGAGCTTTTATAGTTTCAGAATATAACAGACATAGGTTTCAAGAAGATTTAGATGCTGTTAGAGCAGAAGTAGCTAGTAAATTAGGATTTGAGTCTTTTGAAGAAATTATAGTAACATCTTTATCTAAGAAAGAAGCAGACTATTATACCAGGGCTATTAAAAATTTCTACACAGAGAATACTCAAAAAATAGGAGTAGAAGAAGAAACTGTGGGAGGACAAAAATTAATTATTCAGAAAATAGTACCAGCACAAAAATATTATAATAAGGAGTTTGCTAAAAATATGGAAAACGAAGCGTTTGCCAATTACTATAATCTTTTATTAGAGACTAAAAAAGAAGCCTTAGCAAAATTACCTACTAATTATCAAAATGAAAATGCTATGTATTTGCTCCCCCAAATAAGAAGAACTTTCATGGAGAGGTTAGGTAATAAGAATCAAAGTTTCTTAAAAAATATGCTTCAAATTGGAGAAGATTCTTTTTTATTAGATGCTGATGATACTCAATTTGGAGATTTAAGTAATATAAAAGCTAAAACTGTTCCTATTTTCTTTAATAACAGGATGAGAACAGACTCAGATATTTCTTACGATCTAGCAAATACTTATACTCACTATGCTGAAATGGCAGAAAACTTTAAGAGCATGAATAAGCTTGCTCCTGATTTAGAAAATATATTAACAACAGTAGGAGAAAGAACTTATATTAAAGGAAAGTTTAAAAAAGAAAAGAAAGAAGGTAAAGAGTCTAACGAATATAGAGCATTAGAAGGTATGTTAGATTTTTTAGTTTATGGTAAAGAAAGAGAAGTTAATGCTTCTGGAGTAATAGGAGACTCTTGGGTAGCTAAAAAATTAGGAGTAAATGGTAAAAGAGTATCTTGGACTAAAGTTTCTCAAAAATTTGCAAGTTATATCAGAACAAATAACTTGGCATTTAACTTAGTAACCTCTACTGCAGGTTTAGTTAAAGGTAGTATCGATTCTCATATAGAAGATATGGTGGGTATTTATACTACACCAGAAAGTAAACTTTGGGCCCGAGGAGAGCTCCTTAAAAACCTATCAGCAGTAATGGCTCAAATAGGTAATCCAAAACAAACTAATAAAATGCATCTTATTTTAGAGCAAAATGATATAGTAGATCTTGGAAGAAGCTTAAAAGATTCAGAAAAAAATAGAATAACTAGAAAAATAGTCAATAAAGATTTTTTCTTTACTAATTATATGATGGCTGATTATGTAATGAAAGGAAACATTACTCTAGCAGTATATGATAACTATAGATTAGTAGGGGATAGATTTGTTACTAAACAACAATTTGTTAATACAAAAAGAGAAGAAAATTCAGAAATTGATAATAAAACAATAGATGCTGAATGGAAAGAGCTTAGAAGTAAAAACTTATACTCAGCTTTTGAGATGGTAAATGATAAGCTTGTAATAAAAGAAGAATATAAAAATATTGTTACTGAAGATGTATTAGACATAGTTAAAAATAGAATAACTCAAATAGCTGCTCAAGTAGACGGAGTTATATCTCCAGAAGATAAAGGAGCATTAGCTAGAACTATATTAGGAGATTTTGTCTTAATGCATAGAGGATGGTTTTTATCTGGTATAGACAACAGGCTTAAAAAATCAGGAATGAATTATCAAACTGAAGAGCATGAAGTTGGTTATTATAGAGCATTTGGTAGTTTTATAAAGAAATTTTGGGCAGAAGAAGGACCAGGATTACAAGCAAGATTTGCTTCTTGGGATAAATTAAGTGCCGCAGAAAAAAGAGGTGTTAAGAAAACAGTATTAGATCTTGTTTATATGCAGGCTATAGCAATTATTGCAGCAATGATTGGAAAAGCAGCAGATGATGATCCAGATGATTTTACATTAAACTTTGCTGCTTATCAAATGAACAGAATACTATTAGAACAAAAAGCTTTCATTACGCCTAAAGAACTAATAGAAATTATGGATGAGCCTGTAGTAGGAGCAAGAACAGTGAGAGAGTTAATGACTATTAGTGATGCCTTAAACTGGTCAGAAACTTACGAAAAAGGAATGTATAAAGGACAATCACATGCTTCAAGATGGTGGCAAAGAAGATTTCCTACTAGAAATTTATACGAATTACAATTCCCAAAACAGAAAAACAGATTCATAAAATCTATATTAGACTCACCAACTTATAATTTTTATGCAAAAGATGATATGGATTTAGGAAGTTTCTTGGGAATAAGTGGCTTTTCTAATATCTTTGCAGATGAGAACGCCTCAGACGGATCTCCTAATAGAAGTTATAGTGACTCAGAACTAGAGCTCTTATTAGATTTAAATAGTGAAGATGAATAAACGACAAATTTTTTAAAGGCCAAGTAATGAAAATAAATGAGAGCACTGAAGTTAAGTTAGATCTTAAAACAATAGCTACTGTGATAATAATAACTGCTTCTTTTGTAGGTATGTATTTTACTTTACAAGCAGATATCGAAGAAGCTAAAAAATTACCTCCTAATGAAATAAACAGAATAGAGTATGATTTAAATAAACAAGCACTACAAAAAGAAATCGATGATTTATCCGATAGAGTTACTGATGCAGAAGATTTAGTAGAAACAATGTTTAGATTAGGATTAGAATTAGATAAAGAACTACATAAGATAGATGCTAGTTATGATAGTCACATGGATCAGAAAATAAAAGAAATAGAAAATCAAATCAAAAATAAGTCTAATAAAAAAAGAAAAAATAGATGAGAGATTATTTAAGATGGTTCTTTACAGAACATATAAAAAATGGAAGAGGTAAGCTAAAGTTAGTAGCTACAATATATGGTGTGTTTCAAATAATATATGCTACTCCATTAATTCTCGAAGAATATTATGGAGGGTGGATTCCATTACTTCCTGTCATTGCAAGTTTTTTTGCAATGTGGGGATTTTTAATAGGTATTATCTATCAGCCTATTAATATTTATGTAAAGTTAAAAAGACTTGCCGCAAGAAAACTAGAGGCGGAAAAGCTTATTATAAAAGAAAGAAAAGCCAAGGTTTCTAAAACACCCAAGAAGAAGGACGTCAAAAAGAAGACTACTACTAAGAGGGCTGTAAAAAACAATAGCAAAAATATAAAGAAAGATACCAAGGGTCTTAAATAGATGCCAGGCGTCAGTTATCTGTACAGGATAATTTATTCTCCAAAAGAGCTTTCTTCTACCCATATTAGGATTAAAATTAATATATTTATTTTTCCAGCTTATTTCTGGATTCCAAAATCTAGCATTAAGTTTAGAAAATACAGAGGTATAATACTTAAAAGATATTATATCCATAACAGCATTGCATATGCCTGAAATTATAACTAGGATTAGAGATATCATGTCTCAATATAGGGATTTTTTCCGACAACGCAATCACTCATCTAAAGTTTGGAAAGCAACCATCGTTAAAATAGTTTGTTACACTATGATGGTTATAGGTTAAAGCCCTATAAAAGATGGGTGATTATAAAAAAAGGGTAGCGTTCTAAATGCTACCCTTTTTATTTAACTATATAACCTCAGATTTATATAGTTATACAGAAGTCTAAAAAGCCAAGAATAGACTTCTGTTTAAATTTTATGGCTGGGTGCTTGGATGACTGAACATTCTGCACCCATTTAAGGTTAATATGGTCCCACTAACCACCAATTAAATAATACAGCCAGAACCCTAAATGTCGGCGTGTCATGACTTAGCTTGTTAATCTGACTGTATTAATAGTAATTTTTGGCTCTATTTTCGCCATCATCTATAGTCTTATAAAAATCTAAGTCTATATCTTTTATTCTTTTTAGATTTTCTCTTTGCATAAGTCGTACCCATCTAATTTCTTCTTTAGAACTATCAGTACCTAAATTAGCCATTAGAGAAGCATTCATATGTAAAAGAACATCGATTTTAAATCTTTTAAGCTTATCCATTTTTTGTTTTTTTAAAGTTAAGTTATAACAATGAATTTCATCTCTTCCTAAATCTTCCCACTTATATTGAGGGATTTTACCGAAGTCATCTTCATTATCATAATAAGAAATTGTTTTACCTCCAAAGTAAATTTCGCATTTCATTCCTATTCTTCTAGGACGATCTGCCAGTATTTCTAATAAAATTTCTTTGTATAAAGATCTAGCATAATCTATTTCTAAACAAAACATATTAGAAATTTCTTTTATAGACTTTCCGTAGTTTACAGCTTCTCTTAATATTTTTCTCTTACTTTTTGTAAGATCACCATTTAATAGTTGTACCATATTTTTCGTTTAGTATTTTATCTGCTTCTGTAAAATTAGAGCATGTCCAATCTCTGTTACCCTGTCTTACTGCATACGCTGGATGTTCTGCAGTTAATACATGCATATTTTCACTAAGATGAGGTGCAAATGCTTTTGCATGTCCTCCCCATAGCATAAATACTATACCAGGATGATAGTCATTAATAGCAGTTAATACTGCAGAAGTGAATTTTTTCCATTGTTTAGTATGGCTTCCTGGCTTACCTGCTCTAACAGTTAAAGCTGTGTTTAACAGTAATACTCCTTGATTAGCCCAGTCTTCTAGAGTAAAATCAAAATCCAAACAAAGTCCGCCATAGTATTCTTTTTCTATAAGACTGTGAATCTTTAAAATGGATCTACTACGAAGATTAGTGTTTACATTATTTGCAAATGCCATTCCATTTGCATCTCCATTATAATATGGATCCTGTCCTAAAATAACAATTTTTAAATCATCCCAGGGACAGGCTTTAAAGGCTTTGAAAACATCTTTCTTCTCAGGATATACTGTATTAAGAGCATATTCTGTTTGTAAAAATTCCATTAGTTTTTGCATATAAGGATCTTTTAAAGTATCCCTAAGCTTAAGTGCCCAACCTTCTCCCAGTTTGTTCACCCAAAATTGTTTGTTTAGTGTCAAAATATATATCTAATTTTATTCCAAGGAATTATTCTATTGTGAACTTCCTTAAATTGGTTAATAAATTTTCTTTTTAGAGGAATCTTATATCTAAGATTTTTACCTCCGTATTGAGAAGTTTTATGCTCCTGAATCTCAGAAGTCCATAAATCATCTTCAGCTCTAGGATTATATACTAAATTATAATCATGACGTTTTTGATTGTGTGTTAAGAATATGCACTCTGCAAGTACAGCATCTTTATAATCTACATAATCATTCATCATATGAAATATAAATTCATAATCTTTAAGCCAGCCATCATATACTATAATAGGGCTGTAGTTAACATGTACATCATATCCTGCTTCTATAAAAACATTGATAGCTTTTATTCTATCTATAATTTTAGTAGTACCAGGTTCATGTATAGATGACATATGTTGCGGCATAAGACTAAATCTAACTCTTACTTTGCCCTGTGGGTTAAAATCAAGCAGTTTAGGATTTACATATTTTGTAGCAAACGTAGCCATAGCTACAGGATGTTCTACAAAAAATTGAAATATTCTTTGCCAATCATAATACTTAGCATGAAGAGCAAAGTCTTCGTTACAGCTAATATCATAAGTCATATATGTACTATGTGTTTGGTTAGGTTTTTTAACGTCTGCATAAAAATATGCATGATCATTAATTTGTGTAAGTATGTCTCCAATGTTTGTTGCTACATCTAAGCCTTCTGGTTTGTGGCGTTTCATATAACAGTACGAGCAATTATATAAACAACCATAACTAAAACTAGGGGTAATGTAATCGCTACTTCTCAAAGACTCTCTAATTGTAAAAGTCTTTCTAGTAACTTTATTTAGTTTCATCATATAATTTTTTTAATATTTCGTGCCCTCCTTCTTCGTGCTCAATTTCTCCTAACATAGATCCAAATACTTCATTTTCTTCTTCAAGTCTTAAAACCTCATCTCTCATCATGTCATATAAATCATAAGTTATTTGGCAATCAGTGTATTTTTCACTCATATCTAAATACTTCTTTATCCAAGTTTTATTTGCTTCATAAAGCTTGTTACATCTATTATTCAGATTATAGTTGAGTAAAAATAATGTTACACTTATAATACACACTACATAAAACGGCCTCCTAAATCGGTCCTGTGTTGTCTTCATCTTTTTTAAAATTTATATTACTATCTGCTACATGTTCGTTATAACTTGCTTCTGAATTTGCACATGCTTCTAAATCAGATAAAAATTCGTCTACATTTTTAGCTACCCAATTAGGAACATCAGAAACATATTCTTCTTTTCCATTATCCCAAGTTATTTTAATTGTCCAGTGTTCTACTCTCATAATTTATTTTTTATTCCATTAAACCTATTGGTGCTACTACAATATTTCCTACTAGAAAATCATCAACCATACTACTGGCTATTTGATTATGGTGTAAGTGTCTGAGTTTACCTTCTTCATTTATTATTAAGTCGTACTTACCGCATCTAGACTTTCTAATTTCTATATATCCACCAACAGCTTCTTGTAAATTGTCTAAGTCTAAATCCTTTGTAAAAGGAGTTATAGTAGAAACTAATTCTTTTCCGTCAGTAAGACTTACTTCTATAAGAACAGGTGAATCTAAAACTAATCTTTCTTCGTGTTTCATGGTAATTGTTTTAAAAGTGTGAAAGTACTTTAAAATACTCCCACACTAAGTTAGTTATTGTTTTTTAAATGCTAAAAAGAACTCTCTCACCGCAAAACCTGCAGCAAAGAAAGCATAATTTATACTCCCATTAATAAAGAGTGCTAGGCCTATACCACCGATAGCGGCAGACTTAAACCAAGACTTGTTTACGATTTCTATAATCTTATCCATGTTTATTGTTTTTTTTATTTAGATATTTTTCTTTTACTTCCTCTATATAAACTTCTTCAGGATCGAGGAATCTGAATCCTGGTTTAGAGTCTTTACCTAAAAGCCAAGAAATAGTATTTTCTAAAGACCAAGAGTAATAAGCTATAAAAGCTTCTCCATAAACATGTATATACATATCATGTTTACCTCTATTTTTTCTCATGAATCTGTCATACCTTTTCATTACTCTAGGAGACATTTTACCTTCTTCGACTTCAATGTGTATTTTATCTGCCATAAATTTATAAATTTTTAAGAGGAAGAGTTTATAATTGTTCTTCCTCTAGTGGTTCGATTTTTGGTTTCTTTCTTAATTGTTTAAATATTTCGAGACAAAGCTCTTCTTTCTTTGGTTCCAATATTGACCATACTTCTTGATCCAATAAATCAGCATCTAGTCTACTTTCCCAGGATTCTTTTAGAGCTTGTGATTTGCTCAAAATCAAAGGAATAGTACTAGCTTGCCCATTATTTGGATGGAAAAAATTATTTTGAAGTATAGCTTTTTTGCCATCAGGACTTATTTTTGAATACTCGCCATTCATTACTAATAAATAATCTGCCTTAAATTTATCAGGTATAGAATAGACTATGACTAAAGAATCCTCTCTGTCATAGTCATCCACATAATTATCGAAAGCAGTTACTGTATCATAAAAACATTGAAAATCAATGTCTTGATAATAATCTACAAGCACAAAAACAAAACCTTCTTGATATTCCGATATAGTACAGTCACTTGTATAGGCATTTACAAACCTATTATTTAAGACTGTTTTTCCAAAACTATTCTTAACATGACATGTAAAAATAGACTTTGGAATATCTAGTAAAGGAAAAAGAAAGGTTGCCGTTTTAGTATACTTGAGCTTCCCCATAATTTAAACAGTTAACTCTACACAGTGCGACTCATAATATTCCATAGGGTAATCCCACTTATCGTTTTCTGTATGAAATTTATATCTTTTCATAGCTTGATGAAATCCTTCTACAACTTTATTGTTGCTCAGAGTTCCACCATTTAAACCAATTTGTAAAATTTTAGAATTAGAGCTATAAACTAAAGGTTTATTTATAGAATCTTTTTCCGCAACAAACCATTTAAAATTATTTATGTGATAATTATTTAAGTTAGTACCAGTTATAGATTGCTCTAAAGCAAAATGATACACAGCTGCTTGAAAATCATAACGATATTTCCATAAAGAATAAGGAAAACCGTATACAGTATTCGCAGTAGTTTTAACATCTATAGGTGTGATAGTTTGTAGCTTATGATTAATAAAAACTAAATCTAACTCACATTTCATAGGAATACTCTCAAACTCAAATTCAATAACCTTTTTCTTAATCAATTCCATATGTGATTCTTTAGGTTTTAAATATTTTGAAATATAAGAGTCTGACATTAAAGAAGCATGAGTAGTAACAGCCTTATAATAATCTTCACTAGATATTACTGTTTTACCAGCACTATCTATTAAATTTTCTAAATAAGTCTGTCCCTGTTCTATTACTTTGTTAATTCTAGTATCTTCTTTCCAGGATTGGCCATAGTTTACAAAACCACATGCCCTTACAATACTATCTTTACAATCTTCTAGCTTGACAATAAACTCACGGGCTTCCATATGCTCATCATAAACATAGTCCACAACAGTCTTAATAGTATCACTAACTGCTGATTCTCCCATGATATAAAACTTATCAGTAAACTCTGTGTCTTCAGTTACTAAATGATCAACAGCACTCCCAAATACAAAATGAGGGGCTATTGTTCTTTCTTCTGTCATATATCTTTCTTGTGCCCTTATAAATGATCCTGGGCTCTTTAGGATCTCTTTTAACAAACTTTGATTTAATTTTTCAATAGTCCGATATTCTATTTCCATCTTTTATAGTTTTAATATTATACACTAATTTTCTTTCTTTTAGAGTTTTAACGGGCCTAAACTCGTAAGTACTCTTACTAATATAATCTACGGTATCATCCGGAATGAGATTCTTTTTAATTAACATATCATCTAAAGCTTTAAGCCAGACTAATGCTAAATTACCTATATCCCAATTTGCACGGTAACCCTCCGCAGGGGGTTTCCAATTAACCCTCCTTTTTCCTGTCTTTCTATCTCGTAAAGACTTTACATTTCCATAATTCAGCGGAGCATAAACAATTAGATGTGTCTCAATAGGAGTATCTATAGTTAAATTATTAGGTATATGCTTCTCGATATAACCGTGTAGAGCCGCCACGAAAGCAGCTCTTACGGTAAAATGAGATGAGGCATATATTTTATTATAACCAATTTTTATCCATTTGTTTTTACTCTGAGGAATATGTGTTATAAATTCAGGAAATTCTAGTTTTATTTCACTTACCATTTATATATCCTTAATCCTTCCCTTAGTAACAATAGTCATTTCTACTAAACTAGAGCGAAGATCAGATACTAAGCTAGTATATTTAGCAAAATCTATATCAGGAGGAAGTATGTCTTGTTTTCTAGAATACGTAAACTTGGAAGTATCTAAAAGATCTTCAAGTTGCTTTTGATTATATTCATAGTATCCTAAATCTAATAATTCATACTCAAATGGGATAACATTCCTATCATCATCATATTCTATTACTGAAACAGGAACATACTCACAACATCTAAGTTTTCCAGAATCTGCATAAGGACATGCTACTACATTCATAGGATTAATTAAAACACCTAAACCATGCTCTCCAAAGTAACCTCCTTTTAGCCATTCTGAATTAGCAGCATGAAGTCCTCTAGAACAAGTAGCATCTGCATTAGAATCACATTGTTGTCTAGGAATAGCTACTGGATCTCCCAATCTAATAGTCATCCTGCCTGAATATCCATCAGTATATATAGTAGCATCCGGATTATCTAAATCCGATAAAGCATCATACATAGCTTGAACATTACCCAGACAAACATGTCCCTTGTAAGGATCTTGAGTATCATCTAAATTATTATAAGTAGTTACAGATTTAGTAGGAACAGCTTCAATAGAATCTGCTAATCCACTTTCTACAAGCATTTGAGCTATTAAAGGACTATCAGGAATTTCTACTACTTTTTCGTCACTACCTATAGAAGAAGCAAACTTCTTGTGTTTGTGTACTGAATAGTATTTATCTATTTCATCAGTAGGAAACCCATCTTGCATTATATACTTTGCATAAAAAGCATAATCATTAGGATCTTTCTTCTCAGCCTTTAATTTAACCCATTCCTGAGCAATAGCCTGATTCTCTTTTAAATTACCCTCTTGTTTAAGATTAACATTTCTATATGCTACAAAACATCCAGAAGGAGTCACTGTCATTTTATTCTTTTTCAAGAAACCATATAAATCTTCTCTACATCTAGTATTAGGATTTAAAACACATAGTTTCCAAAAATTAGATAAAGCAGAAAACATTTCAGAAGATTTTAAATCTGCTTTACGTTGGTAATTATAAACTAACTCTGAAGCTAAGAATTGAGGTATAGGAATATCAATGCCTTTCATAAAAATTTGAGAACCCAAAACTCTAAAAATAGGATCATTTTTACAATTCTTCATAAAGTCCACTAAATCTGCATTATATTCTGCTTCTTTTTTAACCTCTTCAAACTCTTCTTGCATTTGTTTTTCTTGAGCAGTTATCTTAGGAACAAATATTTCTTTTATTTCTTCTACTGCTTCAACATCTCCCTCTTTAACATTTAGAATCTGCTCATAAATATTGATTAATTCTAAATCATCATTAAAAGTTCGTTGAAATAACTCTCCTCCAATATTGCATATTATAGTATTGCCTACTTTAGTTGTTTGTATATTCATCGCTGTCGTTTTTTAATCTAATTAAATTTTGAGTACCCCACCATCTGTTTATAGCTATTCTTAAAGGAGGTAGGCCTTTGTCTATACTCCATTGGTCTTTCCTTTTAAAATGTATAGCTCTTGGTGTTAACTTTACTACTGTTTCTACATAAAGCTCACTATGCATTGCCCTAAGAACTTTATCTCCAGGGCGTATTTCTTTACCGAAATAGTCGGTATGTTCGTTTGTTGTCATTTTTTATTAATTTAATTGTTTTTCTTCAACAAATGTATGTTCATCTGTCGTCTCATCGTTTCGATTGTCTTTTAACCAAGATACTTCCTCATTGTTAAACATAACATAGTAATAAGAATTTATTCTTTTAAAGCCTTTTATATTTCGAAGCCCTTTATTATGATTTCTTATATATCTGGCAATATGTAAATAAGGAAAATCTTCTGTATTTTTCCAAGTTAAATAATGTAATATTTCCAACCCTTTAAAATATTGCTGAACGTTTTTTACTTTATCTAAAAATTCATCATCAAAGAGATTCTTTTCACAAGCTACTCTATAGCAACTATCCATAAAATCCTGATCAATATTATAATCACGAACTTTATTTTTAATACGATATTCATTTATAAACTCTAAATCCTTTCCTAAAGGTTCATAGATTTTATTCCACAACTCGTAATACTTACTATACTTATCTATCAAATCTCTTGCTTCTCTAAGATTTTTATCTTCTTTGAGTTTTCTTATAGACATAGCTCTACTAAAAACCTTATTATTCTTACTCATAAAATTATCTATTGTTATTGTATTAGGTAAATCATTAAAATATTTCAAATTGGTAGGAGCAACAGTATATACTATCACACGTCCCTTCATATCTGTTCTACTTCTAGGCAAATTAATAGCAGTTGTTTCATGATAATATAAAGCTATGGTTTGTAACTTTTCTCTATTTTCATATGTTCCTACTATTTTAAGAGGCTTAACACATTGATCAATCTTATATTTTATAAGCTCTGTCCTATGCCAGCTATAATTATTACCTTGAACATAATATTCTAATAATTGCTTAGCTACAATTTTACTTCTATCTATAGTTTTACGAGCACCATAAGTGTTAGCTATCCAAGTTTTATCTACGACTACTCTATCATAAGACTTTGTTCTTTTCAACATAGCTTTAGTAATAGTATCTTGGTAAAGCTTAATCTTAGATCTCCAATTTGCTCTATCGTCCCAATCTAAATTGAGCCACTTAACATATGTTGTCAATTTTATAGAATATTTAGGTTTACGTCTTATTAAATATACGTCTTCATCATTTTCTAACTCATACCTAATATACTTACTCTTTCTAGCAACTGTATTATCTTTAACTCTGTAAACATTCTTGTCTCCATGAGTCATTAAATAAGTAACATTGTTACCTGCTTTTCTAAGACCGTGACCACCTATATAATGATCACAACTATAGTCAAAGAAAGGATAAGTAGGAATTGGCAAACGAGTTTCCTGAAAAGGTTTAAACGTAAACCAAGGTAGTTTGTCTTTAAACTTTTCTTCTGGATATAATTCAGATAAGTCAAAACTAACTCCTTCATATTCTAAAGTAGGAGAGGAATCTTCAACATCCATATAATACAATAAATCCTCAGTTTCTAATTCTTTATCGTTTTCCCACCTTTGTTCAAACTCTGCTATTAAAAGTTTAATCTTATCTCTAATAGCTTTTTTAGTTCTAGGAGTATACTTTACATCTTCTCTAGTCTGAATAATATCTAATTCACCTATTTCAAATCGTAAAGCCACAGGAAAGTCATATTCTTTAACTTCAGAAATATTATCCCAGTCAATAGGATAAGCAACTTTACCTAAACATAAATGAAGTCCTTTAAATGGAGAATTTAGATCATTCTTCATCCAATTAGTACCTCTTATTATTTTGTAATCATTTGATAAAGGCTGATCTCTTTCATAGCTAGCTGTATAACTATATCTCCTTCTTGCAGGAATCATCAACATATCTCCTCTAAAATATACATTATCAAAATAGACTAATTGCTTTTTACATTCTTCAATAAATCTTTCTTTATCGTTACTATCTTCTTTTCTATCCTCTTTGATATATATTTTAATCTCAGTCCCATTTCTTTCAGAAGTAGGATTTTGAGAAAATAAATCTAATCTAGGTTGCTTTTCTCCTTTTCTTAAGAGATAAATATATTCTATATTATTATACCTAGTTCTAATATGCACTACGTCACTATAAGACAGACCGGATTTAGAACCAATTCCAAAAGCACCTATAACATTGTTAGATTCTTCTTTAGTAGAACTTAAATAGCTACAAAATACATCTGTAACTCTTTCTTCAGATAAACCAACTCCGAAATCTTCAGTACTCCAATAATAACCAGTAGAGTCTTTAGATATAGTAACTACTACAGCATCGTCATCAAAGACATTTAATTGTCTTTTTAGAGTATTTAATTCTTGATCAGTTGATTTATGATAAATACTATATTCATTTCTTATAGCATGTAAATCATTGTTTTTTATGAACTCTGCTTCAGCATGAGCGTCAAAGGAATTACTTACATATTCTCTTACAATAGCCCCTATAGGATTCTTGTAAGGATTTTGTAATAAATCCCACAACTTATGAATATTTTCTTCGCTAATTTTAGCATCTTGACCCTTGAGAGCCATATTGGATTCATAAGCTAATTGATTATTTCTTTGTAACTTCATTTATTCTTCTTTTTAAACATTTATAAAACTCTTCTTTAGCATTTTCAATACCTATAACTTTCACTAAATCTGAAAAGTCAGTAACTTCATCATATTTAGGCATAAAAAAATGAGGGATGTGATACTTTTCTGTAAATTCTACAGATAGTTTTTCACCAGCTTTATCATTATCAAAAAGACAGATTACTTCTTTAAATCTTCGTTTATATTCGTCCATAACAGACTGCTTCATCAACACAGATTCTGACTGCAAACCAATTGCAGTAATATTCACGACATCGTGAAGACTCATTACATCTTTTAAAGATTTAGTAATGATTAAAAGATCTCCAGATTCAGGCAATTGCCTATATCCTTGGTGAACACTATAATTTGCATTATTTATCCACTTAAATCTTTTGTTATATGGTTGATAGATTTTATAAGAAATAATATTATCCTTAACTTCTTGATAAGAGTAAGCAAGTTTTTCTAATTTAACAGCTTTGCCATTATAAAAGACATAACTTATAGGAGCAACATTGTATTTAATAAGAGTTTTCTTTCTTATACCAAATTGCTTCCAATAGTTTGCATCGTGTTTATTGCACGGTCTTTTCTTAATCCCTATTTTTATTCTCTCTTTTGAGAAAGATTTTTTTATATTTTTTAATTTTTTACTTCTTTCTGCCGTAATATTTAAGTTTGCTAATCCAAAATCACAAGCTATTTTCAAAATTGCACTTTTATAACTAAGGTTAAATAACTTAGAAACAAAAACTATACAATCGCCACAGTCTTTAGTAGCAAAATCAGAAAACATCAGTATACTAGTCTTTGCTCTATGATAATATAATCCAAAAGAAGGCACATCATCTTGTCTTAGCGGACTACAAAAAAGTTTTCTTCTATTTGTAGTTATATCCTCTCCTAGATAAAAAGAGTATATATCTTCTTGATTAATTATCTTGAATAATTCTTCTTTAGCGAATTTTTCATTATAGATAATCGAATTTAAGTCTATTTTATCCATAATATAAATTAAAAAAGGGAGACATTTCTGCCTCCCTTATATAACAACAATTACCAATCGTCACCATCATTAGCTAAAGACTTAGAAGTCCCATTATCCGAAAATACTGGGTCTGCACTGTCTTCAGTTAATCTTTCCATAGCATCAATATTACCTCTTTTAAGTCTAGTGTTTTCAATAGAAACACTCATAGGCTCAATAAAAGGAACCCAAGAACGAACTTGAATATATTGTTTTACTCCCATAGTAGAACCATAGTTAGTAAAAACTCTATAGGTATTTTGACCAACTCCTTCTTTAAGAAGCTTCATAACTCCATCTAACATTGCTGTCGGATTAGGAAAATTAGGAAACTCAAACTCACTACCATAAACAGCGTGTACTAAGTGTTTAAGAATTTTACCTTGTTTCTGAATTTGTTCATCAACAGTAGCATAATCAGTAGCTTCTTTCACATACCAAAATGCAGTATTTACTTCACCTATTCCGTCATCATAAATTAGTTTATAATCAGGAGCATTATCTTTATCTTCTGCCGTTTTTCTCTTTAGAGAGATTTTTACATTTTCTACGATACCTGCCGTACCGTTGTTAAAAATTGAAACATTTGATCCTCCATTAAAGGAGTCATCATTTAAATTAATCATACTTTAAATTTTAAAAATTAATAATTATTACCATTGTTCATCTAAAGAAGGCTCTGCATCTTCAGAAATTACTTTATTTTCTACTACTACAGCTTCTTCTACTTCTTCTACCGAATTACTAGGAACTTCTGTCACTTCGTCTAAAACGACAGGTTCTTCTTTCACAATCGTTTCATTAGTATAAGAAACATACTTTAAGAAATTATTAGAACCTGCGATACCTTCTACTAAGTTAAAATGTAAATCATTTTCAACATTAGTATCCAATTCTAGGATTCTAGCAATGTACTCAAAAGTCCTCTTATCTCTTATACCATAACTTTTATTTAGTATAAAAGTAGTCGGAGTAGCAGTATCAAAAGGAGCCACTACTATTTCATTGTTAGGCATAAAACCAAAAGCAATGTTAGTATTACCCCCTACTAAGTTTAAGGCAGCAATAGCTGCTTTATTAAACTGCAATTTTCTCCCTGCTCCCTTTTTATTAAGAGCACTCATTGTAATAACAGGAGTGTTATATTTTTCTTCCTTCTTTTTATTGAGGGAAGGAACTCCCCAATGTACTTGTTCCATATTATTTATTTTTATGGTTTATAATTAAATCCCGTAATAATCTTTGATAGCATCGCTAACAAGGACTAAATCATTATCTATTGCTTCTTCCTCAAACATCTCCATAGGAGTCTTGCAAGTATTAGCTCCAGAGTTCACAGTTCTAAAGATGTGCTTATTAGCTTTTCCAGGTGCTTTTTCTATATCTGCATATAACACTATAGAACTAAAGCTTTCTGGACAGAATTTCTCTAGCTGTTTACCTTGTACACTAATTCTCTCTCTTGCAAACCCATCCTCATCATAATGGGTTTCGGGATGACAAATAGCATAGACGATGATATCGTCACGTAGCTTCTCATTGATAGTATTTATCAAGTCATATTGTGATGCTGAAAATTTACCCCACTTCTCAAAACCTTTAGCAGATCTAAAATTGGGATGCATTACAGCGTCAGTCATAATCCTCGTCCATGTATCAACGATAACATATTTTATCTTGGGATTTTTGTGTGCTTCTTTCAACTTTTCCATAACGGAAGGCATGTCAGAAGACTTTACATAATTACCTTTGCTATCATTATACTTTTCATTGAACTTTTTGAAGGGTAACGCTTTCTGGTCTGTATTAATCCAGAGCGTTTCTTCGGGGTTTAAGTTCCTACCGGAGGTAGATTTCCCCATACCTGATTTTCCAACCAGGAAACATAATTGTGCCATAAATTTTTGATTTTTTGTTGTTTAACCTCTATATAAAGATACGAAAATTAGTCATTATTTCCTATCTGAATTTGTTGTTTCTACCTTGCCATAAGCCATGATTTTCCTTATTAAATTAGGGTTGTTTTCAAGATCCTTCGCAGGAGGAAGTTCCTTAAATTTACCTACTTCGCCTAGGAAGTGCATGCCTACAACTAGACCATCCATTCCGTCTCTATTTTTTAAAATATGATTGGAACGATATCGTCTTTGTAAAAGTGTAATAGGGTATCCCCTATGCTTTTCCATACCATATTTAAATGGATGAAAAAGTGCCATAACTGTGTTAGCATCTTCTTGAGTAGCACCAGTGTCTTTAAAATCAGACAGTTGAGGTTCTTGAGAATCATTTTCCTTACGGTCCATACCCTCTATGCCTCTATTAAACTGTGAAACTACTACAGGAGAAAACTTACACATGTTTCTAAAATATACTAATATTTTAGATGCTCTATCTATTGCTTTCTTTTTATTACCCTGGTCTTCTTTATTACCTTCTATTAGACCAATATGATCTATAATAACTAAAGTAATAAGAAAAGGGTCTTTGGGAATATACTGAATAACTATGTTATCATCGTTACGTACAAAAGTACCACGAGCTTCTGCATAGTCCATCAAGTCTTTATATAAATAATTAGGGCTCATACTGCTCCTAAAAAATAAAGTTCTTTTTTGCATTTCATCAAAGTAACCTTCATAAGTATCTAAAATATCTAGTACTTTTTTAGGAACCTTATGATTCCCTTTACTATATATTTGATTTACGTTAGTTAGTATACCGTGATCTTCCCAAATCTTTCGGGCAACAAATTTAGCTAATTTTACTGTGGGCTCTATTTCTAAAGAATAGTAGATTATCTCAAGTTTGTAAAAAGAGTCATTATTTTGTAAATAATCATAAGGATGAAACACATAAGCAGAATCGACTAAAGCAGTTTTACCTGTTCCAGTTGCTCCTCCTATAGTATCATATCTTCCTTGTTGAATGTTGCAGACATGCGTAGTGAGTCTATTAAACCCCATTGTTAGTCCTACATTATATCCCTTTTTACCTCTATCAATCTCTTTTTTTAAATTATCCCATACTCTTATTTCGTTCATAAGCTTCTTGTAATTCTTGGAATGTTTGTTTATATTTTTGCTGTCCTTCTTCGTCTAAACTAGAATACCAAGGAAGAAATTGACCACCATTAATTTTAAGAACGGTTTCTTTATCCACAGACTTAGCTGCCTCTTTCAACATTTTAAATCTTTCTAGTTTACTTTCCATAGATCTACATCCTTCGTATTGTCCATAAGGACCTTCCGTGAAGATTCTAGCAAATTCCATAACCAAAGCATCCGTCCATTTAAAGGATTCGTCTTTCGCCATTTTAATTATTTTTTACGGTGATTTTATTTTTGATTTTCTCTAAACAATATATCTCTTCTAACCAGATAGCAGTTTTCGTAGCATCTTCCTGTCTTTCTATAACAGAATATAAGTTATACATTCTATCTTCTATAGCTTTGCTCAAAGCATCGTGCTCTGTTTTAGACAGTTCTATGGTATCATTACTACTCATTTTCGATAATGTTTATTCTATTTAATCTATACCAATGTCCTATTTCTAGTTTATCCTTAGTCACAATGACTTCAATATCGCCAGTTTTAGGGTTATGCATGTGATATAAATTTACTTGTAATTCTGATACTACCTGATACTTAGAACAGTTTGTAAAGATTAACAAAGCAAATAATATTAACAGAATAAATTTCTTCATCTTCCTAAGTTAGTAAATTTTGAGTTAGTTTTTAGAATTAGGTCCATTATATTTCCAAACATATTCCGGACTTCCATACTCTCCAAGAACTTTATCTTCTGTTTTTAATAGATGACCAGTATACGTTAAGTTACTGATAGCTCTTCTGACAGAAGTTAGCGGCCATTTAAGACATTCTCTTCGTATTATCTTATTTACTTGAGAAGGTGAATACTTTTTTCCTTGTTTAAAAATTTCTAAAATAACACTTTCTTGCGATAAGGAAGTATCTATTGCCTTCTTTAATTTACTACCTGTTAAATTGGTAGTATTGTGATAGTTTTTTGCCATATCTTATTTTTTTTCGTTAAAAATTCTTATTTTATCTACTAGCCATTCAAAATCAGAATGTTTTCTAGTAGCCAGTAATCTGAAAGATATTTCATCAGCCAGTTTTCTATATTTTATTTCATTTTTTCTCTCCTTTCTTTTTTTATTAAAATAAATATTATCGAAGTATTTTATTAGTGTCAGTATTATATAGTTAAAATATCCTCTCATCTTCTTTTGGTTTTAAATTGTTGTTGTATTCCAATCAGCACCTTCTTTCCCAACAGTTTGTATAAATACTTCCCATTGTTCCCACAATGCATTATTCAAAACAGTCTCCATAGCAGGAAGATACTGAAGCTTACCAACTAATCGTTGTTTAGCTACAAATGCTTCAGTAGCTTTTACAGCCATTTCATGATCTTTTTTAGTTCTAACTTTTAGAAAATACTTTTTCTCATGTTTAATAGCTAACTGACTTTCAGGATTAGCAGCCCTTAAAACTCTATTATTATGTCTTATAGGGTAGGCGTTGTAAAATTCCCAGAAGTTGACCTTATCAGATCTAACTCCTAGCAATTTCCCAACATTAGACTTACTGATTGCTGTATCTTTAAACTTAGTTTTTTCAGTCAATAAATATTTAGTAGAAATAAGGCTATCCCTTATAAGAAGAGCCTCTTTCTTTCCAAATAATTTTTCGATTTTTGTAAACTGTTTATCATACAGCAATGCTAGTAAAACATATTGATTAGGAAGTATATTATTCCTAATTAGTCTATTCACATCTATGTTCATTGTTCTAAGTATTTAGTCATACCTAATATAAAGAACATCCATAATGCAAATAAATAAAGACCATAAGCCTCTATGAATCGAATAATTTTGTTTCGCATGTTTCTTGTATTTTAAATTGATTAATAAATTCACTTAAAGTTAAATCAGTAATAAGGCTAGGATGTATATCTAATAAACGTTTACGCATCCATTTTTCTTCTTGCGTATTAGGACTATATAGATTTACAATAACAGCATGTTTACCATCCTGATATCTAACTACCCTTCCTAATTGCTGGATCATAGTACGTTTAGTCGAATTACTGCCTGCTATTATACCAATAGAACAATGAGGGACATTAAATCCCTCATTCAAAGCTTGGACAGAGCTCAAAAAACGAACCTTAGTCCTCTTATCTTTGAATCTTTTTATTACCTCAGTCTGCTCTTTCTTTTTAAGCTTACTATGAAAAGTCATAGAAATATCACCAAGCTTATCTTGGAGACTATCTGCAAATTCAGTAGTAGCACTGAATATAAGGCCATTCTTTTCAGGAAATAAATCTACAATGCTTTTGACAGCATTAATTTTGTTCGAATTATTCAAACAAACTTTCTTTCTACTTCTCATAGAGTTGTAGTAAGCAGCAGCTTGTCCAGCTAACTGTTTATTATCAGATTTAATCCATTCCTGAGCAGTACGAAAAGCTTCCGCTCCTCTGCCTAATTGTGCAGCAAAATGCTTAAAAGAATTATCAGCTTTCTTATATAATAATAATTCTTCAGATGTTAGGTTAACGGCAACGTTATACACCCTATAAGGACTTATCCAACCTTCATCTAGAGCCTCATTAACACTAATTTCATCAAACACAGATAAATACTGTAATATTATAGTATGAAAGCCATCCTCTCTTTCAAGAGTAGCTGTCAGCCCCATAATAAACTTATAAGATGCTTTTTCGAAAATCTTTCTAAAAGTATCTGCAGCATATCTATGTATTTCATCCAGTATTAAGAAATCTACATTATGTTGGTGTTTAATAGCAGTATTAATTACTAATACTTCTGCTATTTTAATTTTGCTTTTTGAAAGCTCTTGTTCCCATTGCTTTTTCAGTTCTATTGTTGGAACAATAACAAGTACTGATTTTATATTTGCTTTTTTGACCATTCCTTTAATGGCCATCAAAGCTGTAAAAGTTTTACCGAAACCAGTAGGGTATTGTGCAATACCCTTAAAATTACTAGCTCTCCACTTTCGTAAACCTTCTATCTGTCTATTTGTTCTTCCTATATTTGGCTTCATTACATTATTGGTTTATCCATCGCAACCATTTCTATATGGCTTTCCGGTAATTTATATATACTCATGAGTTCAATCATCTCAGCATTAGTCATACGAGATAATGTCCCACATCTATCAATAAGAGGAAGTTTCTCTTCCCCATCTTGTGTATCAAATACCTGGAAAAAATAACCAAGTGACCTATCAGAACCATAAACTATCTCTCTTCCGTCTACTTGTTTGATATATTTACTCATATTTATAATTTAGTAGGCCCAGGATAATTATGTAGAGGTTTTTTTCTTTTTGCTTTTCTAATGATTATTCTAGCTGATTTTCCTAAATCAGCATCATTAGGGTGCAAATCCTCCATAATAATTATCGACTTAGCCAGCATAATTAGCTCGTCATCATTCATAAAATTCAGTTTTACATTTTAAAAGTTCTCCGCATTTTTCATAATCCTCTCTGTCTTCAGATTCAAAATAATCTATTACAGATTGAATATCTTCATTATCATAAACAAAAGGATTAAAGGGAAAAAACAATACATCAAGATCAGCCTCGATAATTTCATCGATATCATACTTACCAGTAATTAACCGGTAAGCATTCAACATAGCTACATCTTCATTATATTGTGACATATCATTAGTGGGCCCAAACTTTAGTTATACAAGGTTCAGCCTTCAATTTTATTGTTTTACAAAATCTGTCACCTGCTTTCTCCATACAATTTTTAAGAAGCTCCGCCATTTCATTAGCAATAGACTTATCACATTCTAAATGTAACTCATCATGTACTACATTAGGCATTAGCACCTTAAATAATAACCCCCTCTTTTTTAATTCTCTGAAAGCATAAATGCCAGCTAGTTTAGTAATATCAGCAGAACTACCCTGTATAGGATAATTTAAAGACATTCTTTCCATGTCTCCCTTCTTCATAAAATATTCTCTAACTAGAGGTTTCAGCTCATTGTTAAAAAGATCAGTATTGCCGAGTTTTTCTTGTTTATATTTAGCCCAAAATCCTTTTTCCTGTACTGTTTTTTCCAGTCTTTTAAAGTCTTCATAAAACCATATAAAACATTTTCTCTTGCTTACTTCGTTAAACTCTATATAACCTAAATTTAAGACTTTTTGTTTCTCTTTCCTAAAATATAATGACAATCCAGGGAAAGCTTTAAAGTAGGCTTCATATACTTCTTCTCCTTTATTCAAAGGTAATGATAAATTCTGTGCTATAGTAATTCCAGTACCCCCGTAATTAATAGCAAAGCCAGCTCCTTTAGCAATTTGTCTTTTATCTTTATGTAGTTTTTTTATATCAGCCAAGCTAACATCATTTAACTCTAAAAATATTTTAGAAGCAACAAAAGAATGCATATCTCCCATACCTTTTTCATAAAAATCAAGTAAGTCTACATCTTTAGATTTGTTAGCCAATACAATTTGCTCCTGGCCACTATAATCAGATACTATTAAAGTATTTGTATTAGTATTCTGAGCAGTAAAACAATTTCTAGTCCTATCATCAGAAGGAATATTTTGCATATTAGGCTTCTGAGCAATATTCTTTTTCTTGTTTCCTTTTTGACCAGAAGATAATCTACCTGTACTCATAATTTGAGTATAGTTAGTATGTATTCTTCCACTTACAGGATTTATATAATCTAAGAAATTGTAACCATAGGTACTGACTTCTTTCTGATATTCTTTATACTTAAGATAAATTTTTACAAGCTTAAATTTCTCTTTCTGAGAAGTTAAAACCTTTTTATCTACAGAGTCTTTCATAAGACCACTAACTTTATCCTTAACTTGAGTATTTACTCCCAATCTTTTCATCAAAGGAATTACTTGTTTCTCACTATTCCAATTAATATTACAACTCACACCTTCTTCAAATAAAGTCAGCTGTTGATTAATAAACTCTGGATATGTATCACTGTTTTCTAGAATATAACCATCTAAAAGATCTTTTACTGATTTCATGTTAGCTTTATCCTCATCACATTTTTTACTCCATTTCTCTGTGTCTAGAAATACGCCACAATATTCAATATACGCCAATACAGAAACATAATAATTATCTAAAGAAACAGTCTTAACTAAATCATGTTTCTCTATCTCAACCATTTGCTTCCTTTTTATCTCATGTAAATACTTTACATCGTCAGCAGCATATTTTATTACTCTTGTACTTAAACCTTCTTTATGAATTACACCTCTTACAGTCTTATCCATTTCTTTTTTACAGTATTTATAAGTAAGAAAATCCAAAGCCCTTCTTGCTCTATCATCACCAGTAGTGAGGATGCGTTCAACAAGCATAGTATCATATATTTTAGTAGGAACTATTTTTTTATGATATAGAAATGCTAAATCAAACTTAGCATTTTGCATTAAAATCTCTCTTGTTTCCAATAAAGATTTATACAGTCTAACATCTACTGTTTTACAATCCACTACGAATTGTGTATCAGCATTGCCAAACTGCACAGAAATTAATCCTTTAGTATAAGGATCAAACCCTTCAGTTTCCGAATCAAATGCAATACTATCCCAAGAGGATAACATTTCAAGTGATTCTTTTACTGACAGTATACTATAACCAATAGGATTAAAAGCACTACGTTGGTTAGTTACTAAATAAATCATTTTAATATTAAATATGTAATTAACACAACCTGTAAAATTATACTTAGGATAGCCAATTTATAGGCTTTCCTAGCTGTTTCGCTACTTCTCATTAGTTCTTCTTTTAATGCCTCAACTTCAGTAGCTGAGGCTGCATTAATAAATTCTCTCATAATTAACAGATTTCAAAACCTCCAGACAATTTACAAAATTTACTAAATTCTTGTACGTTTTCTAAATTTAGAGGATACGATTTCTTAAAGGATGGTCTCTTACCAGATCCCTCACAATGTTTACATTCTTGTATGCTATCGTCTTCTATAACATTCCAATTTAAATCCATTGTACCTTTTAAGCTTCTTTTTCCTTTACCTTCACAAACATGACAATCTTCATCTTCTAGAGAATCTAAATGACATGTGTAATTAGTTATGTACTCTTGAACCTTACCGTTCTTAATAGCATCTTCTAAATTTAAATGCATATCTAAGGCTTTATCAACATCTATTCTGTGGCCACTGTTAAAGCTACCTTCTTCCATATCTTGAGGAGATAAAGTATCTTCACAGAAATGGCATACCAATTCCCACAAAGGCCTCCACCACCATACATTATTTCTAAAGTATGTTCCTGGATTATCCTCTCGCCATTCTTGATACTCACTGTGATAAGCATCTTTTTCCTTATCTGTTAATTTGCCATATTCTTCTCCCCAATTACTATCTACTTTTTTAAGTAATTCAGGCTTTTCTGTCTCTTTTGGTGCTATACCATATAAATCAAATCCCATAATTTTTAATTTTTTATTATTTATAAAGTTCTCTAGCTACTAAAAAACCAGTTATAAATTGAATTATACATACTATTGTTACTGTCCATATATAAATAGTTAATCCCACGTTCCCTCCAATCTCACTCCAAACTCTATTTCCCTGGACGCTTTTTCAAAATCTTCGTGTTGATAGTGATAATATAGATTTTCATATTGATCTACATCTTTCTCATAACATTGTACTCCGAAGTTTTCTGTTATCAGCTTAGCTATATGTTCGTTATCATTAGTTTTATAATCTCTACTAATTACTCTAATATATAACCCAATGTCCTCTGTTTTTACAGTAGGTAATGTTTTTGTTTTGCTATCACTCATATTCTAATTATTATATTACTATAAATACTATATCCATTTACGTTTTTTATGTAGTAACTGGACTTATATTTAAATTAACCTATTCTACGACTAAAAAAAAGAAAAAAAGGAACAGGAATACATAATAATATTCCTGTTCCATATATAATTGATTATCCACCAATCGCACTTGCAACAGCATCAGATGCAACAGAAGCACCAACAGCACTAGCTCTTTGAGTTCCCTCGAAGAAATAATGTTGAGGTTCTCCAGCTACAACAGTAGCGTTCATGAAGATATGATGACCATCTTTAGTCAAAATATATTCTCCATCAGCTCCTGCTTTCTTAGCAGTAGACTCTAAGTTAGCAACTTGCCACTCAGTACCTTCAGTTGTTTCAGTAATCTGAATGTTTAAAGGCTGACCGTCAAGACTAGGACTTAACTTATTGATTTCCATAGTATCACCTACTTCTTTCAATGAAGAAAAATCTATACCTAACTTCTCAGACGCATCGTTTGGCTCAACAGAAATCCAAGCATATCTTGGCTTTCCAGTTTGAGTAAACCTCGAATCCGAAGCATTTAACAGTCCTACAATAGACGATGGTCTAACATTAGGATTCTTTATTTTTTGTGCAAAACACAGTTGTAGCTTACCACCGTTTACTTTTCTAGCAGATGCTAACAACATTTCTCCAACTTCTAAATTTTCAATTGTTTTCATTTTATGATTTTTTAAATGATTATTTTGATTTATTTTATGCTCTTAGAAATGGGAACAGATTTATCATTACAGTATATATACATCGGATCCTACGCATCTAGCGTTTCAGTATTGTTTTATCCGTGATAATTGGTAATAGTAAAAATCTTATTGTTAACGATAAGAGCGTCGTACGTTAACTCCCAATAAGTTTAATTTTTAGGGTTTCTAAGTTGTTTTATTAATGCATATAATTTTACATTAACATTGTCCCAGTACTTCATCCAGTCTGGGTTAGTTTTTTTATTCTTTGTTTTCATATTAATAAGGTTAAAAAAGAATGGGTTACCGTTAAGGGAAAAATTTAACAGTAACCCAGTTCTTACCTATTATTGACATGATAAAGGCCATGTCACCTGTCTTTTTAGTAACCTAAATCCTTTAGGTCAACTTCGTGAAATTTTATTTGATTATTATTACTAGGATTGTCACAAGTATTATTTATTAATAAACTTCTAGTAGACTTATCATAAATATAATCAATAAACTTTACTCCTTGTTTAAAGACAACTGCTCTACTATTAAAATATATAGTATTGTCGTTTTCTTTAACTAATTCTACAGGAAAGTATATTGTTTCTCCAGGCCATTCTTGTACTAAGTAGCCATCTTCATACCACGTATGTAGTGAACCAGGTAATACATTGGTATATATGCTATCTGTACCATAATTATATGATATAGCATTAAAAGGAGCAGATACCTCTTGTGTAAAATAATTAAAGGAAATAAAGAAAAATAACACGAGAATTAGTGTTTTTTTCATAATAAAAGTTTTAAATGATGTCTAAAATATCACCTTTTTTCGAGTCCATATTATCTATCTGAGTCAACCACATACTTTTCAGTAATGTCAATTTATAATAGGAAGGATATTCTGACTTATACAACTTAATAGCAAAGTACATCTCCATAGCTGTTTCGTTTGTTGTTACAAACGGCATAGCTTTAGATAGAATATTAAATTCTCTATCTCTTTTAGGACTGTTACCTCTGTTATTTTCTTTTCTTCTAGGTCTCATTATACTGTAGATCCTTTTAGCTTTCCCTCTAAGTTAAGAATTTCTTTTGATATTCTTTTCTTATCAGTATCATTTAATGGTGTTTCAGTTGACTTACTTTTAACTCCACTTTCGATTTGTGCTTTTAATCTTTCTAAAGCACGCTTTTGGCGTTCACGCCTTTTGATTCTATTTCGCTTCATTGTTATAGTTTTATAAAGGGAGCACTACACTCCCTTTGGATTTAATAATGTCGATGACATGGATAATAATTCTTGCTTTGTTTCTTATTAATTTTACGGTTAATATAACCTTGTAAAAGTAAGAAACCAACAGAACTTATCGCTCCACCGATTAAGATATTCTTGTTTGATTGCATTAACATATTATATGTTTCTAACTTCTCACCTTGCATATAAGGTTCACGGATACCATATTGGCTTTTCCATTGAGCATCCCTGATAGTAACAGTGACCATTGCCGCAGGCAATGATGCTAATCCTACATAACCTGATAAGTTATGATGAGGTTTATAGATATAATAGTTATTGTTCTTTTGAGCGTCAGATTTTATACAAATGATCATAAATGCTATAAATAATATAGACACATAAATCCATTGTAATAAATCCCAATACCAACCCTTTTGCCTAAGTCTGTCTATGAATCTTTCCTTATTTCTCATGGCGTAGATTCATGTTGGTTATAATATTGTAAAGACAAACTACTATGAATGTCTTTTAACTCTCTTATTTCTTGTTCTAAGCTATTCTTATAAACATTGCCTATTTCTGAAGGTATATTACCTTCTGATATATCCCATAAAAGGACTTCATAAGCATCTTCACTATCATCTATAGCGAATGCGATATCTTTTAAAATACCTTTAGTTATAATTAATCCAGAATCACTTACAACTTGTACTTTAGCTGGATGATACAATTCAGCACCAATCCCTGTTTTACTAACAGTACAACTAGTAGATAAAGTAATAACACCTGTTATTACTGCTGTCCACACAAGTAGTGTAAACAAAACTTTAACCATGTCTCCATGACTAAAGAGGCTTTTTATTTTTTTCATAAGTTCTGAGGTTTATAAAATTATTGATAAGTATAATGTCCTACTATTCTAGCACTAAATAGAAAATCGTCAATATTCTGACCACTCCCTATATTATGTACTACCAAGTAACGTTTACCATCACTTGATTTTCTATCCACAACCAATCCAACATGATCTAATGTTCCCAGCTTCCAACATACGATGTCACCAGGCTTATAATCATTAGGATTTGTAGTAATAGGTAAGACTTTACCTTTTCTTTTAAAAAATACGTGCATATTTGATACTCTTCTGTGATCTATGTCAGTATTTGGTCGTTTTACCTTCCAGTACTTATCAACATTGGCTTTAATATCTAAATGCATGTCTTTTTGTAAATCTATACCAACTTTTCGATATGCTCTAATGATAACATCAGTGCATACTCCTATGTGAGGTGGTACATCCCCATTAGGATAGTCTATTTTTCTATACGAACCATCATAAACAACATAATCGTGGCTTATGAGGATACCAGCATTAGATAGTTTCTCTGAGAAACCCTGTGCTGTTGTTATTATAGTCAAACACAAGCTTAGTATAATTAGCAGTGCAGACTTCTTCATTATTTGTTTCATAATAGGTAAAAATGTTTAAACGTGTTAAAAAAAGAAAAAAAAGAAAAAGAACCCAACTACTATACTTCGTTAGGTTCTTTTCGACAGAAATGATAGCTTATATGCTACCTGATAGGCATCTTTAAGTGTTTTTATTTATCTGTACAAATATTAAGAATACAGACGCAACAAAAACAGTAATAACAGCTCCAAAGAATACAGCAACAGGCCCAAATAAAAGGGAAAGCAACTCTACTCCAGTGGCTCCTACTATCGACACAACTAGTGTTAATAGTAAGAAATTTCTAAAATTCTTTTTCATCTTAAACTGTTTCAGGATTATAGTAAATCTTAGTCAATTCAATACGATAAACATAAAAAGGAATATGTATAATAAATTCATGTTTAGATTTCTCTCCATTTCGATATGTAAACGATTCATAGCCAAAAGACAAACCAAAGGCTTTAATCTTTTCACCATAAGAGTTCCATTGTCTTTTAATACAAGTTAATTTTTTCATAATTGATAAATATTTAAGTTAATAATAGGTAAGGAAAAATTTAGGACTGTTTTTTATGATTAAACAGTCCCATTACTGTTTTTACTCTTTTTATACAGGTCAGAGTCTTAGAACCTAGGATATCTTTAGTGTATCATTGTACTGTCTGGTAATTAGAAGGTCCAGACTACCTTTAAAGAGTTTGTATAAGAAGTAAGAGTGCAGACTCCAGGATTTTACCCACTATTTTCGCTGGTGGTTACCCTACCAATGTCTTAAGCTATTGATGCTGCCGTTTGTTTTCGTTAGAGTTAATTTATTATGACTCTTACTTCTTTGCCCATAACTGAGACTTCTCTCATAATGTTATGGGACTAGTATTTTTTGTAAGTCTCACCGATTTCCTTACACACTTTCACTAATAATAGCTCGTACCACACAGGTGTGGGAAAGTTAATTTGCATTGTAAGTAACAACTTTTACTTGGTCATGTATGCCACCATTAGTGATTGTTGATCACGTCTATCATCTTTAATATTTGTTGAAGCGAGGTGCCAGGCAAAGACCTGCAGGATTTTGGGCATCCAGCTCTTTCACAAGCTGTCATCCCCCACTTCAATTCGATAAGACACAAATGGGACTATAGTGATCAATTATAGAGGCATTCGTGTCCTTTAATTTGTTACTAGTGATGAGATTCGAACTCATACTCGTGGACTTCTGTACGTAACCACGCTCCGCGTTGCTGAGCACCATTACCTAGGTAGTACTCAGTTGCCACTAGTTAATTATATCAATTAGCCAAGCTTGCCCTCTTGTTGCGTTGTTTAACGACCAGATAGCTACCAGGTCCGGCAACGTTGCCAGACACTTTTTCCTGAACTTAGATGAAATGGAGACTCATTGCACCACAATCATCCAGTGGTATGTACTTCAGTGTGCTGAACAACTTACTTGGCTAATAATTACTTATATCTGCAAGGTTCTAATCCTTGAAATGTATCCCGGTGTAGGATTTTCAATTGGTGCTATACCATACCTTTTCCTTAAGGGCTGAATTTTAATCTAATGTCCAGTGTTAGTGGATAATAGAACCGTGTCAAAGGGTAACAATGCTATTGCACAGATAATAAGTTTAAGCAGAGCAAACTCGTCAGTTTAATACTCTCAGAGGTTTAGTTAGCTAAACATGTAGTATGAACCCTACTTAGATAATAAGTTTGCAGGTCACATGGAGCTCAAGAGTGGTCTTAACACGCATTACGAGGAGCTACCTCAACTTGAATATTTATCAGAATCCTGTCTTTATAATTTCTGTTGGACCCCATGTGATTAATAAGTTTAAGCTATAAATATAATAAAAAGGAACTAATCAGCTTGTACTCCCACAAGCTAATTAGTGTTGTTAAGGCCTAGAAAAGGCTTAAGCGTTTTCGTTAACTAACCACGAGATAGTGGTGATAACTCCAAAATGATTGATGTATCTTTTCATTTCTTCACAGTATTAAAAGGTTATTGCAATAAATTCTACTGTATTGCGTCAGTATGCATACGAAAGCGTTACCTCCAAGAGGAGTTCTAGCATTACGCTAGAACTGCTTGGAAGAACCCGTCCTCATCGGCATCACCGATGAACTTAACCTGACCAGTTACATCCTGACCCGCGGTTAGCTGAGCTTCAGCATCAGCAAGGCTCACGCCTCTGTTAAGAGACATACCTCCAGTAAAGGTCTGGTCTTTCAAACCACCGAACGCAGTGGTAACTTGTTGGATACACACCCAAACTCTAGGCCCCTTAGTGCCTGTTGGCTGATCGTTCTCATAGATTTCAGACTCATACTCTGTTAAAGATTTAATTAAATATTTCATAATAATAGGATTTACACGGGGACGACGTTGCCCACGCAGAATTTAGGAAGGGTCGATGATCTTGGTACTCTCAGCGTGTGTATTCTCTTTATAAAAAAAAGAGGGGGGTATATTTTTCTTATAAATAATAAAGGGGGTATATTTGTAGAAAGCCATACTATGGAATTTATAGCACCTTTCTATTATCATAAAATAAAAAAACAGATCGCAGTAGCTTTTCATGATGAAGAGAATGAAGAAGTAATAATTATTGCGTATGACACAGAAGGCACTCCTACAAATATAGAACATGTTATAATAGATAATGATTATATGGAGGAAACCTTATAGGTTTACTATATATAAGTTTTTCATGGCAAATTATCACTTAAGTTACTGACGCACAGGACATTAAACGAAATTAAGGTATCATAAACGGTTGAGCACTAGTATCATGTTTATGATAGTCCAGGGATTATGTTTAGTATGGTTACTAGTATCACAAACGTAATACCTCATCCTCATATGGAATTTATTTAACATATGCAAGTATTACTTTATCTTTATATGTTAGTATCTAATTTGTATATTATTAGTATAAAATTTGTATAGTATAATAGTTTTTTTAATATTTGTACTATAATAATTGTATATTTGCAATGTACTGGAATACAAAAAGAAGAAAAAGAAAGATGATCACAGTTTATCTAGATACAAAGGAAAGCGTCCTCCTTAAGTCAAAGGACAAAACGTTTCACGTCTTATACTATATCTTGAACCAAACAGATATGGAGAGAAATACATGGTATGCAGACAAAGAAAACAAAGAGAGAATTATGAATAAGCTAGGGATAGCACCTCCTACTTTAGCTAAGCACATTCAATCTCTAAAAGAAAGACGGTTAATATTGACAACCGAAACAAGAGGGAAGTATATGTTAAACATGAATATATTTAGCACATGATAGAAATAATTTTAACGATATCATTATTTTGTGTAGGACTAAGGGCTATAACAGATCCTGGAAAGGTTCTAGATTCTATAAGATATTATGTAAAAGAGAAATTACCCATATATATAGGAAAGCCAATATGCTTATGTGCTCCGTGCATGTCGAGTGTTTGGGGGACAACAATATACTGGGTATTCTACGGAACGAGTTTACAAGATATTCCAGAATGGATATTAGTAACAATCGCAGCTTCATACGTAAATTGGTTTTTATGGGAGCTATTAATTAAAATAAGTAAATAACAAAAAACAAGTAAAATGGCAAAAGTTAAAGAAATGACAACGGCTACTGAGGTTAAAGAAAAGTCAGCAGATGCTCTTATGAAAGAGGCAGCTGAAAAGAGAGAAGCAATTAGAAAACAATGCGGAGAAGAAGTGAATGCTATTCTCGAAAAGTACGATTGTGCTCTAACTGCTCAAATGCTCATCGGGGAGCGAGGAGCAATACCACAAGTGTTTATTATTGATGGAGGTAAACCATAGTTATATAAGTATAGACTTCGCAGAACTAATGAAGAAGGAACTAGATGTTAGGGAGACATTTAGGGACTATCCACAAGAAGTAGAAGTGGAGTACGCAATACAAAGAAGTACTCCACTAATATTTAAATTAACTATTACTATAAAAGACAAAGATGGGAACTAAAGAAAAATTAACAGTAGCAAAAGAAATACTAGCTACTATATTTGTATCAGCTACTGAAAGAGCTACGACATCTGGAATGAAATTTAAATATTCTAGCTATCCGGTAGACGTGGACGGCAAAAAGGGTTGGAAATTTGAAGTAATTGTGGCCCAAGCAGGATATCAACCGAGAACTGTACAAGAGTTCAGTTTTCAAAGACCAGAGAACATTGACGCCAAAAACATGGAGTATAATGTAATACTACATGTTCTTACAGAAGTAACTCAAACTGCTCTTCTTAGCTGGTACCAACTAGGAATAATGTTAAATGTAGATGAGGAGCTTCGAACAGAAGCAAAGAACTTATGATAAAAAAGATTATCACATTACCAACGAATGACAGCAAGATCTATAAGCAAATACTGGCCTTCTTAAACTTCATGTTAGAAATAACGCCACAAGAGAGAGAGGTACTTTCCGAACTTATTAGATTGAACCACGAGTATGAGGCTTTGCCTGTAGAGAAGCGGGCAAAGTTCATACTATCTACTGACATGCGTAAAGAAACCAGGGAGCTACTGCAACTAGAAGAAAAACATTTTAACGGGGTAATCTCTAGGTTAAAAAAGAAAAAGTTTTTAGGAAAACCTATTTTAAATGAAAAAAATATAATACATTCAGAGTTGTTGTTTAAACCAGATTCTGAAGGATTCAGAATAGAAATAACATTAAAAAATACTCCAAATGTGTCCTACCAAAAAAAGTCTGTTGAGCTTCCTCCAGAAGAAGAGCCCGAGCAAGTTGAAGTTACTATCGACTTACCTCAAAAAGAAGAATGAGCAAACAGAAAAAAATATTAAACGAAATAGCAAAAAAGAATAACATCCCTATTACAGTAGCTGAAGAAATTTATTATCTTTTTACTAGAATGATTGCGGATACAATAAGTGATAAGGATAAGAAAACAGATGGTTTGTTTGATGCAGAAAAATTTAAAACTATACACATAGGCAACTTTGGAAAGTTTAAACCGAATACTAGAAACATAAGACATGCTAACTATTGCATAACAAAAAAGAAAGATGAGAATTAACTTTGAAAATAACTTTTGGGATGAATTTCCTGAACTTAAAATACCTAGTAAGTTTAATGAGTTATATTCTGCAGATACCTCAAAAGACAAAAAGAAAAGCTCACGGATCATGTGGGCTTTGCATTTACATAGCCATCCTGAATCTAAATTATACAACCTTCCAGAAAAAGAAGACGTCATAGCTAGAGACTTTATTAAAGAAAAAGATTTTAAATGGGAAACCTACTCAGAACATTTAGAGTTATATAAGAATGTAGTGTTGACACCTGCAGAACGAGCTCTACAGAATTGGGATGAGATAATGGCCCTAAGAGACAAAGGAGTGAAAGAATTTTATATTGAAGCTATTGAAGATAGAGATCCAGATATTATTTTAAAACTAGACAAAGCATTAGCACAAACACCAAAAATGTTCGACGATTTCAAAAGGATTAAACAATCTTATGAGGAAGAGAAGACTAGAAAGAAAGGAACCAGGATACAATCGTTATCAGACTCAGATGAAATATGATTAGTAATGAAAACTATATACTGAAAGAAATACCCAACTACCATCCTGAACTGGAGTACTACGAGCGGATAACATTCTGGCAAATTCAGAAAAGAAGATGTATTGAAGGATATTGGGTTGGTGGGAAATGGATGCCGGGGCCTCTATATTATTATGTAAATTTCCATAAGATTTTATTTGAAGATGATTCGTCAGTTGCACAGGCTCTTGGGTTGCCTTGGCTTAGAGATATTGACTGGGAGCTGTTTCTTTGCTATGAAGAGTGCAGGGGATTTTCTGGATTTTCTGAAGATGAGTTGCATACTTGCGACAGAAGATATGGGCCCGAAAAAGAATTGTCTATTCAATTGGGCAGGATAACAAAAGAAGAAGCCGAATCTAAAAAATATATTCCCGCAAGAGATTACCTCAACAAGATACACGATAAAGCATTAGGAAAACCATTATATAAAAATAACTCTAAGCATTTTATAAGTATACAATCTAGGGGTGGGGGTAAGTCTTATGCTTCTTCTGGCCTATCAAATCATAACTATCTTTTTGATGGGGCTACAGATTATGATAACTATCTTAAAAGAAAAAAGGCTAAAGAATATATAGCTTCTGATACTATTATCGGGGCCATCGATACTAAGTATACTGAACCATTAATTAAAAAATGTAAAGCAGCTTTTGAACATTACGCCGGATCATATAGGATTGGCGACGAGTTTTATCCATCCCCACTTATGGTAGGATATACTGGCTCACTAGCACCTAACAGAGAGTACACATCCAAAACCGGATCTTTATTACGACACAGAACTTTTAAAGATAATCCGCTAGCAGCAAATGGTACACGTCCCAACTTATGTATCCTGGATGAGATTGGGTTCATGAGTAATATAAAAGAAGCCTGGGGAGCAATTGAAGCAACACAAGCTTCTAAGCAGAAAAAGAATTTAGTTATATGGGCTTTAGGAACAGGGGGACTTGTTTCAGGACAAGCAGCTCTATATGCAGAATCTATCTTCAGAAATCCTTCAGAATATAACTGCATTACCTTTAATGATGAGTACGAAAACAGAGGGACGATAGGTTATTTTGTACCGTACTGGAAAACACTTAATGAATTTAAAAAGGGGCCTAACAAAGAGACAGATGAGGTTAAAGCACGGATGTATATAAAATCTAGAAGAGATTCTGCTAAAAAAGCAAATGATCCTTCAGTATATCATACAGAAATAATAAATGGTCCTATTCTACCATCAGAAGCATTCTTAGTTGTAGAAGGAGCGTACTTTCCAACATTATTATTAAAAGAACAATTATCAGAATTAGAAGGAGGAAAATATAAAAAATATCAAGAAGGATCTTTTAAAGGTTCTTTATTATATACTAAGGATGATACTATAGATTTTAACACAATACAAGGAGCTCAGCCAATAAAGAACTTCCCACTATCAAAAGGAGAAGATAAAAAAGGAGCTGTAGAACTTTGGGTTAAACCACAAAAAAATGATGAGGGAGTAATTCCTTACGGAACATACATAGGAGGAATGGATGTTGTAGATAAGGCAAGAAGTACCACAGACTCACTACCTTCTATCCTTATAATGAATAGATATACACGACAGATAGTAGCAGAATACACAGGACGAACTGACGATCCTAACGAATTTTATGAAGTTTGTAGGAAATTATTACTGTATTATAATGCCACAGGCATGTACGAACAAAACCTTCCTGGCCTTTTTACGTACTTTGAAAAGAATAAATGCTTATATTTACTGGCAGATACTCCCTATCAACTACGTAATTCTGATACTTATAGACAAGGGACTAATACTTCTAAAGGTATTAATGCTTCAGGGAAAGTAAATCAAACTGCAAGAGATTTTATTAAATCTTGGTTATTAGAGAAGGTATCAGAAAACTCAGAGAAGAGAGTGATAGAAACAATATACTCTCCAGCTTTGGTAAAAGAACTCATCATGTGGAACCAATATGGTAACTTTGATAGAGTATCTTCTTTAGGAATGTTACTGTGGCATGACGCCACAACTAGAAGACAGACAGAAAAAAGAAGAGAAGAAACTAAAGGATTTTTAGACGATCCTTACTGGGATAAGATGGGAGTAAAGAAAAAGAAGCCTTTTTATAAGGGAACTTCAAGTTTTTATAATTAAATTTGCATATTAACAAAAAAACATTATGAGCCAAGATTCGCCAAAGATGCAACCATATATCAATTTTCCCAGACAGAAATTATCTGACAAAAAAAAGGACGAGAAGTGGTACAAGAAGAACGTAGAATTTGCTGCTAACATATTAGTTTCAGACTACAACTTAAGAGAAAACTTTGTAAACAAAAGAACAAATTATAATCTAAGATCAAACATAATAAACTCTAGAGACTTTGAAAAGTTTATTAATCCAGATGGTTTAGATTTAGAATCGCTTCCTGCAAGCTTCCAACACATTGGAATAGAAAATAGCAAAATAAACTTACTAGTAGGAGAATATTCAAAAAGAAGAAAAGAGTATAGAGCATATTTATCAGCCACAGACGAAGAAGGCATTACAAGAAAAGAAACAGAATTAAAAAGCCAACTAGATGCGGAGCTCATGGAAATCATCCAGACAACATCTATCTCAGAAGAAGAAGTACAAAAAAGATTACAAGAATTTGAGAAGTATCAAAAATATGACTATCAAGATATCGCTGAAATCACTGCTAACAAAATTCTCAAACGTGAGTACAAAGAGCAAGATTTGGGTTTCTTATTTAATAGAACTTTTGAAGATTTATTGGTAGGAGGAGAACAAATTGTTTATTGCGGCGTACTTGGTGGCGAGCCCGTAATGCGAAGAGTGAATCCTATGAATCTATATACTATGGGTGGAAACTCTATGTTTATAGAAGATTCTGACATTATAGTTGAATATGGTTATCAATCAGTTGGTCAAGTAATAGATGACTATTGGGATGAGCTAAAAGAAAAAGACGTAGAGTTTTTAGAAACAGGAGCAAGTGATTCTAGTGAAACCAGTACTTTAGGATTAAATAGAGATATATCTGTTTTTGATTACTATGGTGAAGAACAGGCCTTATCTATTTTTAAACCTAATGAAATGGGATTAAGAACTTTTGCAGGAGCTTTCGATACTTATGGAAATGTAAGAGTTCTTAAAGCTTCTTGGAGATCTAGAAGAAAGATAGGAAAAAGAAAATACTACGATGAAGATGGTGAAGTGCAGTATGATTTTGTAGCAGAAGATTATGAAATAAAAAAAGATTTAGGAGAAGAAGTAAAATGGATGTGGGTTAATGAGTGGTTACAAGCAACTCAGATTGCAGATGATATTTTTGTATCAATGGGACCAGTTCCTTTTGCATCTAAATCTATGGTGAATCGTTCTAAAGGAACGCCTCCTTACATAGGATCAGTAAACAGCACTAATGATTATAGAGTTCAATCTCTTACTGATATCATAAAGCCTTTAGCTTATTCATATGATATTGCTTATTATAAAAGAGAATTAGAAATTGCAACTTATAAAGGAAACTTTGCTGCAATTAATGCGTCTATGATACCTTCAGGATGGGAACCTAAAGAATGGATTAAATATGCTACAGTAAATAAAATAGCTTGGTTAGATCCTACATCTGAAATCCTTAAAGGACCGTCTCAAGGAAAATCTGCAGGAGCATTTAATACATTAACTGCTACCAGTGTCCCAGTGGGAGATCCTTCAACTATTCAACTATATACTAATTTATTATTAGAAATTGAAGCTACTCTAGGAAAACTAGCAGGAGTTACAGGAGCAAGAGAAGGACAAATACAAAACCGTGAAGCTGTAGGAAATGTTAATAGAGAAGTTACTCAGACATCTCATATTACTGAAAAATGGTTTACTATAGATGCTAACTTCCGTAAGAGAGCAATGACTAAATTCTTAGAGTGTTGTAAGTTTGCTTATAAAAAGAATCCTAAAAAGGGTCAGTTCTTATTGGATGACATGGGACAAGTAATGGTCCAGAACTTTAATGAGTTTTGTTTATCTGATTATGATATACATATTTCTAACTCTACTGCTGATACTGAATTATTCAACGAACTGAAAGCATTATCGCAAGCGGCTATCCAAAATGGTCAAGCTACTATTTCAGATTTAGTTGCTATATCACAATCAGAATCTGTCCAGGAGATATCCAGAAAACTACAAGATTCTGCTGAAAAGATTAAAGAGCAACAACAAGAGATGCAAGAGAAACAATTGCAACAACAGCAGCAAGCTGCTCAAATGGCTCAACAAACTGCTCAAGCTCAAATGGAACATGAAGCTATGGAAGCTGAAAAAGATCGACAAGTAAAGTATGCAGACATACAAGCTAAGTTGGATATTGCAAATATGAAAGAGATAGCTTCGGATGTTCGAGATAGTAGAAAAGATAATAGAGATAGAGATAGTGACAATAATGGTATTGATGATGTATTAGATCTTAGAAGAACTGATGTAGATGAAAACTTTAAAAATGATACAATTAGTATTAGAGAAGGAGAACTGCAAGAAAAGATAAGAAAGAATAAAGCAGATGAAGCTATTAAAAGAGCTTCTTTAGGATTAAAAAAACAAGAAGAGAAGCAAAAAAAGAAAAGTGAAAAATAAAATAAAGCTATAGTATTATAGTATTTTTATAATAAAATATTGATTATAGTTTATAAAAAAAATTTTAATATTGTAAATAAATAAAGACAGCGAATATGAAAGATGGTAATGATGACTTATTTGACGGGTTACAAATAATGTCCCCAAATGAATTAGAATCTTCGATGAAGGGAGAAACTGAAGATTCTACAGAAACTGGCGAAGGATTAACCGATGAGCCAGAATTAACAGTAGCACCGGTAACGGCTACTACAGGAGATTTAGGAGATACTGAAGATGAACACAAGATAGTAGCTCCATCAGAGATTTCATCCAATACTGGAGAAGGAGTTTCTGACGAAAAGAAAGGAGCCTTTTATACGGCTGTGTTAAAGGAGATGATTGATGAAGGAATCATCGCAGCTCCTGAGACTGAAGAAGAACTAGAGGGTTCTTTGGAAAAAATGAAAGAATTGATGAAAGGCACATTGGAAAAATCATTTCAAGGAATGACGGACCAATGGAAAGGCGGATTCAGCGGAGCCAAAAAGAAATTTCTAGAAATAGAAGATTCTTTTTCAGATGCTGACCAAGCTATTCAAGCTGCTCAGAGATTAGAGTTCTTTGACAATATTACAAATGAAGCTATTTCTGAAGACGAAAATCTTCAGAAAAACATTTATTATGAATATCTAAAATCTAAAAACTTCAGTGATACTGAAATTAGAGAACAGATAGAAGATGCTTCTGCAATAGGTAAGTTAGAAGAAAAAGCTAAAAAAGCTGTTCCAATCTTAAAAAAAGAATCTCATCAATTTGTTGAGTCTGCTAAAGAAGCCAAAGCTCAACAAGAACAAGAGTGGGAAAGACAAAGAGAAGAGAGTTATAACAACCTAATGGGAGCTATCGATACTAAAGATAGTTTCATTGATGGCCTAAAATTAACAAAGGTCACAAGAGAAAAATTAAAAGCCAATATCACAAAACCTGTTTATACAGATGATAACGGCAGAGGATACACTAGCTTAATGTATAAACAAATGAGAAATCCTCATGAGTTTGAAATGTTAGTAAACTATTACGATCAATTAGGATTATTTGACCTAAATAAAAAAGGACAATTTACTCCTAATATTAGTAAGTTTAAAAACATTGCTAAAACAAAAGCTGTATCAGAAATAGATAAAATTATTGCTTCTGAAAATGAAAGAGGTATAGGTAGAAACAGTTCTATGGATACCACAGAAAGAAGCAAAAGTATACTTGACTTATTAGACAGAAGTCCACTAGGTCAAAAAAATAAAAGGAATAAGTAAAACAAATCGTCTAACAAATAAAACAAAAAACAAATGGCACAATTACTTCCATTACAGAGATATGAAGCTGTTGATTATAACGGTCTAGTTACCGATAATCACTTTCATGCTTTGTACCAACAAAAGCCTGAGTTAATTAGTTCTGTAATCAGAGAGATCTACAAAACTAATTTACAAGGTAAATTAAGAGAGTTCGTTAACAGGTTCCCAGTAAAAGAAGTGGAACAAGAGAACGGATTTTATAACTGGATGTTGCAAGGGCAACACGATAAAAATCTTCCTTTAGTAGATGCTGAGACTATCGCGGGTAACGCTATCTCTGCTAACATCGGAGCTAATGGAGAAAGATTTAATCTTATTTTCGGAGATTCTATTTTCGATGAAGGAGATGTTCTTAAAGGAGAAACTGATGAGTATCACTTATTAGTAAAGAAGGTATCAGATGCTGGTTCTTTAACTAAGGTTGAAGTAGAACTAGTTGCTGACAATCCTACTAAATCTGTTCCACCAGAAGAATTAGCTGAAGGAACAAGATGGTCTAAATTTTATAGCCTATCACCTTCTACATTATCTTACCAAGGTTCTAGTCCTTATTTCACTTCTCCTTGGAGAATGGAAAACAGACCTTCTACTCTTAGAATGGAGTACAAAGTTCCTGGTAACGTAATTAACAAAGGTAAGAACGAACCATTAGAGTTCGGATTCCAATACAAAGGACAATCAGAGTCTATCTGGATTAACTATCAAGATATGGTTGCTCACCACCAATGTGAAGAGATGTTCTCAAGAATGTTGATGTATGGTAAGAAAAACTGGACTAATGATCACAAGTACTTAAACAAAGACGACAAAACTAAATACTCTATCGAATCGGGTGCTGGTTTCTTTGAGCAAGTTGCTCCGTCTAACGTACACTACTACAACTCATATGACATTGATTGGCATTTAGAAATGCTTCTTGATATGGGAGTTGGTAAAATTGAAAGAGGTAGAAGAACTATCCACTTGTTAACAGGTGAGTTTGGTGCTATCGAAATCTCTAAACAAATTCAAGCTAAGACGTCTGCTCTAGTACAAATTGTTTCTGATAAATTTATTACTGGAAACTCTAAAGCAGGAAACATTGGTGGTAAGAATACTAAGTCTTCTATGGAGCCTCAGTACAATATCTACGAATGGTACAATGGAGTTGTTATCAAAGTTGAGATCCTTGATTTCTTCGATGATGATGTATACTTCCCAAAAGTACATCCTGATGGAAAAGGTATCGTTGAATCTCACAGAATTTTAGCTCTTGACTACGGTGAAGAAGCAGGAATCTACAGAGTTAAACCTAAAGGTGTTCCAGATTATAACTGGGCGTACATTCCAGGTATGAGAGATCCTTTCTCTCCTGCAGGAAAAGGTTCTCCGAAACTAGTAGCATCTCCTATTGATGGATATGAAGTTCATATGCAAAAATGGGGTGGCATGATGATTGAAGATCCTACAAAAGTTGTAGACTTAAGATTATCAGTAGACTAATCATAAACTGTAAGAAGCCTCCCTCGGGAGAAGGGAGGCTAATTACTTAATTAATAAATAAAAAAATGGCAGCAACAAAAACAGCAAAAGCTGAAAAAGTATGGGGATCATACTTAAGAAATGAAATAGTAAGTGTAAAAGCAGTAGAATCATCTGGTAAATGGAGCACACTATTAGTAAAAGGACAGGACAAGAAAAAAGATCCTTTCTTATACAACAAAGTTAAAAGGAGTTACCAGGTTCCTCTTAACAACCAAAGAAGAGGTGGAGGAGTAAAAGTAATTTTAGACGACCAAGAGAGGCGTCATATTAAAAAGTATGCGAATAGTTTCCCAGAAGGAATGACGCAGAAAGAGTTCTTTGAAAAAGAATTAGGTACGGATTTAAATCCGAACAAACCTGTAAATGAAGGAAACTTCTGGAGGGTTGATAGAAGAGGTAGAGTAACTATGACTAAAGAAGGATTAAGATTAGATCTTAGCCAACCAATAGACATGTTAAAATATCTTATACTATTATCTAATAAGAAGCTAGTTTCTCCGTCTTATGATGAGAGATTACTAAAAGCTACTTATGAATTTATGATCGTTGATGAAGGCAAAGTAACTTCTAAGAAAGTTGAAGCAGCTGAAGTAAAAGCGAAAGCTTATACTAAATATGCTGAGATTACTTCTAACGAAAATAAGATGATAGGATTCTTGAGATCTTTAGGAAGAACTATTCCTACTAAATATACTGCAGATTGGTTGAAGAGCGAAATTTTAGGAGTACTAGATGCTGATACATCTAAGTTCTTAGCTCTTGTAGAACATCCTCAATACGACAGTAGAATTTTTGTACAACGTGCAATTGACTGCGGAGGTATTAAGAAGATGAACAATCGCAGATACGTTTTAGATAACGGAATAGAATTAGGAGATTTAACAAGTACAATTGCGTACTTAGAAAATCCTGAAAACCAAGAAGTAAAAATGAGATTAACTACTCAAATTGAGTTAGCTAATAAATAAAAATAAAAGATGACTGCAAACGAAATGGCCAATGAGCTAGAGTTAAGACTAGACCGAAGCGATAGTTTCGGATCCCCTGGGTACGAGGACTTTGATTTAACCTCCGTACTTACAGAAGGACAATGGCTATATATAAAAAAGTTTGCAAGTGAACTTAACAACAGGAAAAACCAAGGGTTTGAAGAAACCGAAGTAAGAAACCAGGGCTTGTCTGCTTTAATAAAAGCAGGCTTAGCTCTTTCAGCTTCTGCAAGCCAAGTAGGAGTTTTAGATAACGGTGTATTCTATGATCTTCCAGACGACTTTATGTATACTATATATGAAGAAGCAACGATTAATAAAAATGATTGTACACAAGAAGATGAAGTTCCCATTAAAGCTTGGATAGATGTAGTTTCTCACGATGAAATTTGGCAATACATATATAATAAGTATAAGAAACCTTATTATAAATCATATGGGTGGGCCAGAGTTTGGAGACTCGTTTATGAAAGAGAAGTTTCTGGAGTTGATCCAGCATTACCTGCTACACCAAAGAGACACCAGTTAGTAACTGATGGAACTTTTAATGTAACAGATTATAGAATTAACTATTTAAAAAACCCACCACAAATTGTTGTGGATAGATCGGGCGGAGGTGCAGAAAAAAATTGTATCTTAGACGAATCTACTCATACAGTGATAGTAGACATAGCTAAAGACCTAATGCTACAAAGAGTAAGGGAACAAAAAATACAAAACATAGAGCCTGTAAAGGACCTAGAATAATAACAAAAACCAAAATTAATAACTAAAAACAAAAACAATGCAACTAAGAAAACAAGATAACGTTACTTACGTTTCAATCGCAGACACAACTGCAACAGTTCCTACATCGAGTGGAGGAAGAACAGATGCTCCTGTGTCGCCATTAACTTTAGCAGCCGGTGGTGCAGCTATGGTAGATGAAGGAAATATTGGTATCTCAACTTTAGCAGCTTATGCAGCTCTAACAGATGATACTAGATTAAGAATTTGTCAGAATATCGCTGGCGAATTAGTATTCACAGCAGCTTTTACTAAATCAGCTATTACTGGTGTTAGTGTAAGACAATACTCAGCAGCTACACAGCAAATTACTGCTATCGGATTTAACGGTACTGCAGGTGATTTACCAGCTATTGCTGATGAAAGATTTTACATTAAAGTTCGTAAGAATGATAATGATGCTGCAAACAGAAGTCAACCAACAAGTATTTTTTCAGGACCTGTTTTAACTGTAGCTGGTACTCAAGAAGAGTTAGCTGAGCTATTAGTTTCTAGCGGAGTTATGAATATGGCAGATGCGCCAGGTGCTGGTTACTTAAAAATGGAAATGTTAAACAGTGCTGCTACTGGTACTGGCTCTGCTTGGGGTTCATTAGGTAATGCTACTGGAGACGCTACTTTTAGTAAAGGAAGCAAAACTGTTTCTATGACTGATACTCAAGATTTAAATGTTGGTGATTATGTACGTTTAGCAGATGTTGCTGCTACAGAAGCTACAACTAATGCTTGCTACAGAATCGCTGCTATTCCTAGTGGTACTACTATTACTCTTGGAACTAAATTTGCAGGAGCAAGTGCTACTATAAGTGAAGATGACTTATTCTCAGTTGCTGCAGCATCTTTAGGTGGTAACTACGGTATCAAAGTTACAGGAATTATGAATGATTTCGATGTTAACGCATTTAGAAATTACTATTCTAACAGATTTACTTGTTCTTTCTCAGACGCTGCTACAGCAGTAAGTCACTTACAAGGGGCTAAAGAAGGATCAGGTGTATGGCAAGAAGTTGCTATGGATGAATACATGTCAATGGGTAACCAAGGTGAAAACCAAATGTTATCTGTACCACCAAAAATGAGAACTCAATCAGTTGTTGTTGATGGTCAGTACGATGCTGTATCTATAGCGGTTTCAGAAGATATTCACGGCTTAACAAGTGCTAACACTGAAGATGCAAGAATCCTTCTTTATGTTGAAGACGGAGGTGGATCTCCTACTGGTTTAGGAATCGCAACTGCATTAGGTGTAAATGGTGATTTAAGTTAAGAGTTTTCTCTCTCCCTATAACCTCAGTAGCCTGTTGCACTATTTGCTGTCACAAAGCAGCAGGCTACTTTTTTTTAAAATAAAAACCTACTATAGCATCTTAGATGCGATTTATGAAAATATATTAATAATTTACAAATATGGCCCGTGGTATAATTCTAGTTCTCATTGAGACCATCTTAAGGTGGCTTATAAAGCCTATAGCAATTGTATACACAGGAATAAAATTATTAGTAGTTTGTAAAAACAGAAAATTATTTATAAGAGTTTTCAATAGATATTTAGTCAGGATAGCCTTGGCCCAGGACCAAGCTGACAATACCATGGTACGGTTTTTATTTAATGATTTATTATTAAAGAAAAACATCGACAGTTATAAGTTCGGAAACATGGATGAGAAAATATCTTCAGTACTAGGAAAAAACGAAAGACGAAAATCTTTAAACGGATTAGGTCGTTTCGTAAACGGCGTACTACATTCAATAGAAGAAGACCATTCTCTAAAAGCCATAGATGAATCTGTAACTGATCAGAATTTGCCAAGTTATGAAGATTGAAGAATTAGGATATGACTCTTTAGACAGGCTTTCATCAAGCACCTTTCATCCAGAATGTTACGGTTGCACAATAACCATAAGTATGATATTAGCTACGTTAGCAGGTTTTTTTGAAACCTATGTAGGAATAGAACCCGCTGTAGGAGCAGGTATACTGTTACTATTTTGTATAGAAGTTATAACCGGGATAAAAGCATCCATAAAAGAGAATAAACCAGTAACCTCCAGAAGATTTTGGGGAGGATTTATTAAGCTAGGAATATATACAGTAATGATAGGAGCCTCTCATTTGCTAGCTAATGGGATTGAAATAAAAGATTTTATGGGAGTTTCCTTTAATATTTATGAATGGATACATTATTTCTTCTTAAACTTCACTATCTTGCAACTGTTTATTTCTAACATAGAAAACTTTAGAAGATTAGGATGGGGAGAATTTGTGCCAGTTATAAATAAAATAGCTGAATTTCTAAAATTAGAAGATAAACCTAAAACTAAAAAGTAATGGCACTATTACCTAAACTAACAGTAAAATTAGGAAACACTTGTGACTCCATACAAATTTGTGAGAAGACTGATATCTATACAGTAACAACTAACGAAGGAGGATGGGGAGCACCTAATATAGATACTACAGATGTAGTTGAGGCAGACGTGTTTGCCTTTGATCATACAGAATCTACACTATTAGAAGCTTATCCTATAAAGGACGCAGCTACAGCTTTAGATTTATATCCCAGTGCTACACCTCAACCTTTTATAGCTATTGATGGAGCAGCATGGGGACAATCAGATGGAGTTTATTTATTCTACTATGAAGTACTAGATAGTCTAGGTACTGTACACAAATCAGAAAGACTAGATGTTTTATTTTGCTGTAACTTACAAAATTGTCTTTGGGGCATTGTAACAAAGATGGTTGAAGAATGTGATAAAGTAAAATTAGCTAAGTATAAAGAAGTTGTAGATCAAATAGAAGTTCTATTATATGGAGCCAGAGCAGCATTTGACTGCGGTGATTATGCAAAAGCAGAGACGCTATTAGCGAATGGATTAAAATTATGTGAAAATTATTGTGACCCTAGTTGTGGTTGCTAACTAAAAAAAAGAATTATGGGATGTTCAGATTGTAACGATTGTCAAGGATTAGCAAAATCATATCCTGCGGGACCACAAGGACCTCCAGGAGCCGATGGGGCACCGGGAGCACCAGGGGCACCAGGTACGCCGGGAGCAGACGGAGCTCCAGGAGCTGGGTACGATACTACATTTTGTGGGAGCGATCCAGGAGGCGAAGGATCAGGAATGGGATCAGGATTAAATAATTTCGGAATCTTAAGCAGTTATGATAGTACTGTAGCAATAACAGGAAATTATGATTTATTTTTTAATTGTGAGTTATTGTTACTTGATACTCAAGCTTCAGGAGGAAATGCAGGAGAAGCTGGAATAGAGTTTTACAAAGACGATGGTACAGGACCTGTACCTATAGTAGGTTCTCTCAGAGAGTTTAAATATGATGATTGTTTTGCAGGAGATATTTGTACTTCTGAAATACAATGGTCAGCTAACTTATTAGCTTGTACCGTAGAATTAAGCAAAGATGATGTTATAGGTGTAAGAGCTTGGGGAGTAAACGCTAATATTTTTAGAGGAACTGCTATGTATAAAATAAACTATACAGGTGGTGGTACTTTTAATATATTAAGTCCTAATAAAGATGGAAATTATGTTCCAGCACCAGGACCAAGTTGGGATGGCGGAAGCTTTACTAATGCTTCAGTACCGCCTCCAGCTAGAGTCACTACAGGAGACATTCAATTCTGGTTTGATAGAGTTACTTGTGCCTTGCCGATGACTATAACATTATCACATGACGCAATAGCTTATCCTAATATTGTAGATGTTAATTTTGGAAATTCAGGAACAAACGTACTTGTAGCAGATTCAAACTGGTCTTTAGTAGCGGCTGATGGCCCTAGTGCACTACAAGTAGTTCAAGGACCAGAAACATTTGATTTTACAATAACTTATGAATCTTGTGGAACAACAAAGATTCAAACAGGACCTTTTGAAATAACTTAAAAAGAATAAAATGGCAACATATAGTGAAGAAGATTGTTATCTATTAAGAGTTTGGAACCTCAACTGTAAATACAGTAAATTGGCGATGAAATTCTCCAATAATATGGTTCTAGGTGCTTACTGTGAAAAACAATTAGATCACTTGAAAACATTTAGAAGAGCTTTAAAATTATTAGAAGCGTATGATACTCGAGATATCTCTGGCGATACCACAGATTATAATGTAATAACATACACAACTATACAACAAATATTAAATACATTAACAAAAAAATACTAAAATGTCAGGACAGAACCCAACATATCCAAAAACTTTTATATACAAAAGAGACGCCGTGCAAGTAGCTACGGAGAGTTCGAGTAAAATAGAAATTTTTAAAGATTTACGAGACGGAAAACTTTATTACTTAGATAGAAATAGAGTCCCAGTAGAAATTAGCACAGGAGGAGGCTCGGGGCCAGGAACAAATACTAATATATCTAATGCTAATCTAACATTTGATGCTATTTGGCAATCAGATTTAGCGGGATTTGCTTGGGGAATAGTAGACTCTTTAGCAGTGACTAATCCTTTTGCAATACAAGACAATTTAGATATTTTAGCTGGTACTGGGTACTCAGCAATTTCAATTGGTAGAGGAGACGGTTCTTGGTGGGACATTCCAGTAGGACTAGGCCAATTATCTGATAGAGGAATGTATATAGGAGGTAATGGTGGTGATAATGCTTATGAGTTCGCTCAATTCGATACTGCAATAGGTATCGGAGCTCTTGCTTTCTCAGGATCTATTGATTACGTTGGAGTAGTAACTAGTGCTAGTATTGTAGTGCAAGGAGCAGGATTTGCAGATGGACCATATACTGATGTACCTGCTGTAGGAGGCTCTGGCTTAGGATTAACTGTAGATTTTAATGTGTTAGGTGGAGTTGTTCAACCACCAGTAACTATTAATCAACCAGGTTCTGGGTATATAAATGGAGAAAATGTAGACATTGCAGGAGGAACAATAGCAGCAATATTATCTATTACAGCAAGTGTTTCAGAAAATAATAAAGAAAACACGGCAGTAGGATACGAGTGTTTAGCGAATTTTGGTTCGTCTCTTGAAGTAGTTGACCAAGAAGGGCAGAATACAGCAGTAGGATTTAGAGCTCTAAGCAGCCTAACGGGAAGTGATGGTGTTTATTTAGGATCTTTTAATGTAGCTCTAGGTGGCAGAGCCGGAGAAGGCTTAACTACTGGAGATACAAATACTATTATAGGACACAATGCGGCTTTTGATGCAACTAATGCTTGGGGTAACACATTAATAGGTTTCGAAGTAGCAGTCGGTAATATGACTACTGCACTAACTGATGGATATTGGAATATAGCAATTGGATACGGAAGTGATATAGGAACCTCAACATTTGAAACCACACTTATCGGTAACAATTCTTTTGCAGCTCCATCAACAAGTTATGCTGGACCAGGTTTGGCTGATCCTAACTATACAGTAGCAATTGGTGATGGTAATGAAATAAACCAGTCTACGGACCCAAGTATTGGAAGCCAAAATACAGGTGTAGTTTGTGTGGGTATAGGAAACAACTTTACACAAATAGATTGTGGTGGTTTAGTAGCAGTAGGTAGTTTTATGGATATTCAAGAAAACATACCAACAGGTACTGATGAAATATATACTACTGCAGTAGGACATAGAGTAGGAATCGTAGGATTCTGGAATGATGCTTTTGGATATGATGTACAAATGGGTGTTGGTGGAACAGAAAGTGCTTATAGTGTAGCTATAGGTAGAGGAGCTGCTTCTTTTGGAAACAGCAACGTTGTTCTAGGACAGACATCCGGAATAGGTACTGTAGGCCTTCCTAGTAACGAATGTATAGCAATAGGAAGAAGTGTAGTCGTAGGAAATGGGTTAACAGGTGCTATAGGAATAGGTAACGGAGCTAATCCTATCTCAAACAGTATAGCTATTGGATTTGGTGGTATTCAAGACATGTTATTAGTAGGAAAAACAGCCGGAGTTAATATAAACTCTGTTATTGAATTAGCAGGAGATCTTATTATACAAGGTGATGGTTTCGGAGCTAATACGGAAATTGCGTTTGATTTTGCAACTACTATTTTTAGTGGACAAACACAAATTCAAGCAGAAACAGGAGCAACTTTCACAGCTGCTAGCCCAATCACTATAGACTTTACTGGCGGAGATGCTCAGGAATTTACAATAGATGGTGGAGGAGCTATAGATGCAAACGTAGGAGCAGCTAGTTCTTTCGATAACATAGTAACAGGAACTTATATTTTTAAAATAACACAAGGAGCTGTACCTAGCACTATTAATTGGGGTAACTTTAGCTGTAATATTAAATGGCCTAATTCTTATGGAGGAGCACCTACATTAAGTGTAGGGTCTGGTGATATAGACATAATTACTTTCTACTCTGACGATGCCGGAGATCTTTATGGAACAATAGCAAATAAATTTGTATAATAAAAAACTAAAAAAATGACTATAGCATATCCAATAACCTTTAACCAGAATCCAGATTCTGAAAGCCCTTATCCGCTTTCTGATTTGGTATCTGATTTTGATCCCAGTGCAGGCTGCTATAGTGATGCTGGCTTTACTTTATGTGAGGACGCAGATCCTTTACAAGAGTGGCACGAACAAAGTCTATCAAGTATTAAGGGAGATCAAACAGATGCATCTGCTCAACCAGTTTGGTACGAGTCTGATGTTGCAAGAAATAGTAAGCCTTATGTAGACTTTGATGGTTCAGATTGGGTAGAAATATTAGGAACTTTAAATTATAGAGACGATAATATGACTATATACCTTGTTATGGATCCTGATTGGGGTAGTATTGGTTCTTTTGATACTTTTATACAAAAAGGCACTGATTTCGACTGGGACGACGGTTGGGTAGGATATTTTTCAAGTGGTGGATCAGATATTAATTCTAATGTTAATACCTGGTCTGATAACGCTGTTACTAATGCTGATGCGGGAGGCCCGGCAGCTATAGCATTCGGAATTAGGTTTAAAACTGATGCAACAGTTTATAGAAATGGAAACCAAGTAGATAGTAATCCAGAAGAAACTGATAGTAGTTTTGTTGATTTCCCTGGTACAGACGCTCCTCTTACAAAAGCTTTAATAGGAACTACTTATGACTCCGATCCTACAGATCCGTCTTCTTCATTTGGATATACTGGAAAAATATTTAGAATATTAATATATTCAGAATATCATGATACTACTACTTTTGATCAAGTACTAACAGATTTACAAACAGAATATAATATTTAAAATGGCAGAATATAAACTCATAATGAAACCTACTTTAGCAGAAGTAACAGCTGTTGCTGATGCAATAACTGCTGAAATAAATAAAGAAAAGGTTGTTTATCAACGTAAGCCTTATTATAATGCTGTACAAAATTTATACGCTCTCAAAGTTAATCCTCCGTATGCTGATGCAATAATAGCAGTAATCGGGCAAGACGACTATGATGGCTTACCTATGATTTCAAAATCTAACGAAGATTGGTTTCCTAAAAGAGAAAAAACTACTAAATAAATAAAAAATGAAAACATTAAGCAAAAAAGAAGAAAAACAGCTAAAAGGAAGTTTGGAAGAACTTAGAGAAGCTACTAAAGAAGCCAACCAATTGGCGGCTAGAGAATTTTTAAAATCTATTAAAGAAAGCCCTAGTGCTCGTGTAAGAAAAGAAACAGATACTGTAAAACCTACTGTAGATTTTAATCCAGACGAAAAGATTATCAAAAAACTAGAAGAAGAGCAGGACTTGGTTAAAAGGCTTTTCTCTAAAGAAAAACTAGAACCTTCAGAAAGCAGAGAATTACTTCGTGCTATTTCTAACCAAAGAGCTGGGAAAAAAAGACTAGAGGAACTTGGAGAAGTAGAATTTGTAGAAAAAGTAGGAAACTTTCTTAATGTGGCTGAAGGAAAAGTAGGAATAGTTGCTCCTTCAAAACTTACGGTACCAGAAAAAGATAGAGAGAAAAAAAGGAAAAATACTGGGAAGCATTTATTTTTAGAACCTATAAAAGGAGATCATGGTGATGATTTCTTGTTGCCTGAATTACCGATTAAAGAAGAACCAGCTTTAGAAGGACCGATTAAAGAAGAGCCTAAAGAGGAACACGAAGGAGAACACGAATTTGAAGAACCAATCTTTGAAGGACCAATTGATGGTAAGATTCCTGTAGTAGAAGAAAAAGAAAAAGAAGAAGAACCGGTAGCTGAAGCTCCTGCGGAAGAACCAATTCATGTTGATGAAGAGGGAGGTAAAAAAGAAAAACCTTCTGAGGGTCTTCCCGAAGATATTGAAGAGATTTCTTCCAAAAAACCAGGACCTGAACCAGGAGAAGAATAATAATATAACCAATTTAAAAAAACAAAATGGCCGATTTTAATAAAAGTAAGAATAATTTCTTCGGAACTTATATAATAAACGACTCGAATAAAGCTACTATAAACTGTACCAGTATTATAGTGAGAGCCGATGCTACCTTTACTAGTTTAAAAGTAGCAGGACAACAAGTAGATGTACGGGCAAGATACTTACAAGATAAAGGTGGAGCAATTCCCACAGGAACAGAGTTAGTCTGTAAAGATGGATATTTTTCAGAAATAACTCTAGAAAAAGGAATAGTAGAGATAGTCTTAATGCAGAGAGATCCTAAGCCTATCGCAGTTCCTGAGTTACCCGATCCAAATGCAGGATTTAGAATAACCTCATGTCCTGGAGTAGTTCCTGGTGGAGAATACACAGTATTGACTAGTGGATTCGCAGAAGAAGTAGGAATTACATTAGCAGCAGGAATGTCTTTAACTTTTAGTGGTGTAGAACCATTTCCTAATGGATGTTATTACGTTACTGAAACAGACTTAGGAGGAGAAGTTTTAGAAGTAGAAGGTGGAGAAGTTGCAGTAGTTGAAGACGGTCCGTGTTTAGATTGCGTAGAAAATTCTGACTCTTTTGTTCTATTCCCATGTGAAGGAGAAGAAGGAGAAATATTCTATGCAGATTCAGCAGTAGGTGTTGATTTAAATACTTACGTAGGAGCTTCTTTACGTATAGGGGAAACCTGTTATAGAGTAGAAAAATCTCTAGTAGGAGGACCTGCTTTAGAAGCACCGTTTGGGGATCCATGTGGATGTGGTGAAGAGCCACCAGCTCCGGAATGTCCAGGTGAATTAGATGAGTGTGAAAACTGTTCTTCAGATGAAGGATATTTACCACCAGATGAATGTGGAAATTGTCCAGGAGCTCCGGGATACCCATGTGAGCCAGGTGGAGAATTTACACTATTAATAGAAGGTGTAGAAGGTTCTCAAAACGGAAATCCTGATTTACCACCACCATTTGGTGCTGGACCAGAAGGATCAGAATGGGTTCTTATACAGGTATCAGAAGATGTACCAGGAGGACTAGCCTGGGATTTAGTATGTGGCCAACCAGAATTTGGTTTACCATTATCTGAACCAATTGGAGATACTCCATGGATGATTCACAACGAAGTCGGATCAGCTTACTTACCTAAGTTCGCTTTTAATGGTATAGGAGATTTACAACCAGGTGCAGTATATCAAATAAGCATCACACAAAATAGGACTCTGAATCCCGCAGCTATTGAAGGATTAGAAGGTCTAATAAGTTTTTACACACCAGAAGAACTAGCTTAATCTATAAATCCCCACTTCGGTGGGGATTATTCATTTAACACTTTAAAAAACTTACAATGGGGAAATATGTATGGTTATTAGATCCAGGACACGGTGGCAAGATTGATGGCGTTTACCAAACTTCTGGAAAAAGAAGTCCTATATGGCCCGATGGTACTCAGTACTTCGAAGGAGTAGGAAATAGAGAGATTGTACAAAAACTAATGGGCAAATGCACAGAAGCTAACATAGACTTTTTTGATGTTACAGAAGGGAGTAACTATGATATAAGTCTTGCAGAAAGAGTACAAAGAGCCAATAATTACGAAAGATCATTTGGAAGATGTATATACTTATCTATGCACTCTGACGCATTTACTAAAGAAAGTGCTCACGGGTATAGTGTATATACTAGTGAGGGAGAAACTAGGAGCGATAAAATTGCTACCGTTTTCATAAATAATATGAAAAAAATGTTTTCTGACCACAGGTTAAGAAAAGATAGTAGAGACGGAGACGAAGACAAAGAAGCACAGTTTTATGTGCTCAGAAAAACTTCTTGTCCAGCTATACTAATTGAAAACTTTTTCATGACTAATGAAAGAGAGTCTAAATTATTAATGGATGAAAAATTCCAAAATAAGATAGTAGATTGTCATTTTGAAAGCATATTACGTATAGAAAAAAACGGTATATAATGGAGAAACAAATAGAAGAATTAAAAAAACAACTGTCAGGAAACATGTTAAAAGATATGGAAATTAGAGATAAAATTCATAAATTACAAATGAAAATCAAAGGCATAAAGCCAGAAGACTCTCATTTTGAATGTGTTGGCTGCGGATCATAAAGCCTAAAATCATGAACAACAAAACAAAAAACATTATTACAAATTTAATAGGATTAATCCTATTAGGTATTAACATTTATATGTATTATACCTCAGAAGAAAGTTTATCTAGTTTTATATCTATTTTAGTTATAAGTCTAGCATTATTTTTATTTAAAGGAACAGAAACAAAACAATGGCTACAAAAAGCATTAGGAAAATTGTCGAAATAATTTTACTAGTATTAATAGTTTTTAGCTGCACACCTCAAAAAAGATTACATAGATTAATAAATAAACACCCGGGGTTAATGCAACTAGATACTATAGTAATAAGAGATACTATAGTAATAGAAGACTATACCCACGATACTACAACAATATTACAATTTCATGACAGCACTACAGTTGTTAATAATGAAAAAGTAATACTAAAATATTTTTATGACACACTTACCAGAGAAATACACCACGAATATACATGCCTCGGTGATACGATTATACAGGAGAAAATTGTTCCGTATGAGAAAATCGTTATCCAGGAGCTTACGTGGTGGCAGAAATACGGAAATATAATTATTACTATAACTATTATCTTATTACTGCTGACATTGTTTAAAAAGTTTTCCAAATTTTTTATATAATATGGGACGCAGAAAAAGTCAAAATAGTATTAGGGGTAGAGTCTTAAAACATGAAAAAAATATTAAACAATTTTTTCATAGTGGGATTACTTCACCTATGCAAATAGCTAAAAAACTAAATGAGCTTGAGCTCTTACCAAACGTTACTTTAGAAGGAGCTAGGAAAGAAATATCTAAATTTTTAAGAAGAGAAAATCTACTTCCTGGAGTTGTTACTTCTACTGATAAAGTAAAGTGGGAAGAAGACTATGAAAATGGCGTAGCTTCTTTCGACTACTCAGGATTAAAAAAAATACAAACTCAAGAAGACTTAATTAGGTTTGCAAAAATAGATACTTCTAAATGGAAAGCGGTAAAACAAACTGCTAATAAGTGGGGAGAGAATTATCAAATTAAAGTAGTATTTGAAAGTGTAGATAAGCATGCTCAAGAAAAAGAACTTTACAATAGAGCTTTTGAAGCTCTAAAAGAACATCTAGCAGATAGAAAAATACTTAAGAAAAAGAATAAAAAGACCGTTACTAATATAGGAGTTATCCCATTAGCAGATTTTCATATAGGGGCCTACATTAGGAATCTTATTAGAACGCCTAATTATGATTTAGATATATTAACTAATATGCTAGAAGAAGTAGCTATTACTATAAACGAATTAGAATATTCTGAAGTTCATATTATATTTTTAGGAGATATTATCGAATCTTTTACAGGAGTAAATCACCCTAACACTTGGAAAGAATTAATGCGGGGTGGTTACGGATCTAATATTGTAATCACTGCTTATGAAATATTAGAAAACTTTCTCAATAAAATAGAAAATCTACATAGCCTTTATTTAGTTTCTGGAAATCACGATAGAGTTACTGCTAGCAACAAAGAAGATACAAAAGGAGAAGTTGTAGAGTTAATAAGTCATTTCTTAAAAAAACAATTATCAGTAAACGTTATATACCATCCGATTTTAATATCACAGATAATAGATAACATATGTTATATATTTACACACGGACACCACAACTTTACTAAAAAATCATTAGAGCATATTATTTGGAAATATGGGAAACAAGGTTACTTTAATCTCGTATTACAAGGACATTGGCATACTAGAAGAAAAAAAGAACCAGTAGTCAATATGCAAACAATATATTCAGATTCGGGAGATTATAGAGGAATTACGTGCCCAAGTCTGTTTACAGGAAATTTTTACTCGGAAACATCAGGTTTTACCTCTACAGCTGGATTTTTAATAGTTCAGAACAAACATAATAAGCCTGCAATTTTCGATATACCATTAGATTAATTATATTTGTAATATGCTGCCACTTATAGACTTACATAGCCAACTAGACGAAGCGTTAAACGTTAACTCAATAGATTCTGAATTTAGCGATCTTTTTTACACAGATCTTATAAACGAACAGAGAGCATTGTTTCTTCGTAACGAGTACAACAAATCTAGAACAATAGATCCAAATATCCAACAAGAGATACCTTGTTTAGAAATGGAACTTGTTGATCCTCAGACATGTTGTGACTTAGATATATCTTTAGATTGTAAAGTATTAAGAAGCAAAAAAACTATACCTAACACGGTAGAATTATTTTTTAGAAAAGCCATTACAGCAATTGGCCCAGTAGATATTACCAAGAAGAGATATACTGTTATAGACTACAATAGAGTGCCATATGCAGGAAATGGAAGAACAACTTCCAAAGCAGTATATGCTTTTCTATATGCTGATTACGTATATATAATTAGTAAAAACCCTACAATAAACTTAGTAGACAAAATAACTGTTAGAGGAGTTTTTGAAGATCCTAGTAAATTAGGAGAATTTGTAGATTGCTCAAACAAACCTTGTTGGAGCCCGTATGATATATATCCTCTTAATCAGTGGACATGGGCGTATATAAAACCACAAATACTCCAACAACTGATGCAAAAACAAGCTATACCGCAGGATAATGAAAATGATTCTAAAGATAATAAAACAGGGGGAATGACTAGTGGAGCAGCAAAGTAATACATATTTAAAAAGAGGAAAAGGGAAGAGTAATGGTAATATTATTAAAAGACACTTTTTTAGCTACTATAATAAGCATAGTAAACTTAAAAAAGTATCTAGAAAAGCATATGATAATTTTTTAAAAGAATTATTAGAAGCTTATAGTAATGCTATAGTAAAAGATAATATGAGTCTTAAAGTAGGCAGCTTAGGCTATATTAGAATAAAAGCTACTAAAGGTAAGTTTTTTAATAAAGAAGGAAAACTAGCAAAGTCATTAAAACCTAACTGGCCTGCAACCTTCGAATACTGGCATAAGAAGTGGCCAGACTTAACAAGAGACGAGATAGTAGCTCTAAAAGATAAAGGAATTAAAAAGAAAGTAGTTTACTTTCAAAACGAACATACTAATAGAGAGTATTATGAACATTACTGGGATACTAGTACTACAATGGTTAAATTTCATAGGTTCTATGAATTTACACCATCGAGACAATACTCTAGATTAATAGCAAAAATTGTAAAAGACCCTAATAGAAAAACATATTATTATGGATGAATTAATAGAAGAAACAGGAAGTGCAGGAGAAACTACCTGGACTAAAGAAGTTAAGTTAGATGACGGAGGATATATCCGTACTAAAGTAGAAGAAGTTAGTAATGGCTTTCTAAAATGCGTAGACAAAAACACGAAAGAAGGAGATAAGTGGACATTTGAAACTGTTAAATCTATACATTCTGATAATCCTCTAAAAGAAAAATCTTTAGTGGAGAAATTAGCAGAAGCCCTAAAAGAATAAAACAATGCAATCAGGAAATACAGTATCTTATAAAAATGTAGTAGATAAAGTATTCAGAGATTTTGGATTCAATTATGATATAAATGATGAAGAAGTTTTAGAATGGCTAGCTGAATTTATGGCC
>MDSX01004281.1_pt1 | contig 96711 bp, 89 predicted proteins | sample 811141 | NCBI WGS metagenome assembly MDSX01 (sample SAMN05326642, study PRJNA326480) | marine metagenome | isolation source: seawater | place: Atlantic Ocean: South East | collected 2010 | reverse complement strand
CTGTTGCTTCTAAAGCAGTATGGGTATACAACCACTCTTTTTCAAGGGTATTGGAAGTATCATTAATAATTCTATCATCATCACTACAAGCAACGATTATTAAAGCTAAAAATAAATAAGTTAGTTTTTTCATTGTGTTGATTTAGTTGAGGTACTAATATACAAAATTATTACATCAGTAAAATAACTTCAACTATACACCTTTATAAAGATAAATATTAGGTTGTCTTTAAAGTGAGTTAAGCTATTACAAGCGTAACGAACCTAAGACATCTAATATTGTTAGTAGGTTACTTTAATAAGCTAGTGATTGTTAACCAAGACTTATTTTATTTCTATGTTTTGGTCTTTTCTTAGTCACAATCAATTGAATCAATTTCAGCTTGTGGGTAATTTATGCTTTCAATTGTTAGGCCCTCTTCATCACAATTAACAATCAGCCATGTATCATTATATATAGCTAAATCTGCATTTAAATTAATTGTTAAATCATTATTAATCAAAAGAAAGTTCCAAGTTCCAGTTGTCAGAATGTTATTATCAGATCCCATTTCATAGCTACCATCATTATTAAAGGTATATATAAATTCATTAAAATCAATAAAATCAATTATCCAAGGACATTCTGACAAAATATTAGAAATGCCATCTTCGCTTGAACAATCATAATCTTCTTCGTCATCATCATCGTCATCGTCATCGCAATATATTGTGTAAATCTCCGCTTGAGGATATATTAAACTTTGCATTTCTAGGCTTTCATCACATTCGGTAACCATCCATTCGTCATTAAAATCCGGTGAATCTGCATTTAAAGAAATATAAAAAGTATCGTTTCCTGGAAGAATATTCCATGTTCCAGTCGTCAGAATATTATTATCAAATCCCACTTCATAGCTACCATCATTATTAAAGTTATATATAAATTCATTAAAATCAATGAAATCAATTTGCCATAAACAATCGACTAGAGTATTTGTGATATCTTCAATTGAACAATCGATAACAAAATCTACACCGCCAAAGCAATCTTCTATTACATCTTCTAGCTCATTATAACCATTAATTGTTACAACTATATTGTTTTCAATAATAATATCTAACGGAAGTACTAAATCAACATGATAAACTCCATATGTGGCATTAAATAATTCTTCGCGAGAATTTACAGTGACAGGAGTACCATAGTCTAATATTACAGAAATAGGATATACAAATTCAAAACATTCGCCCCCTCCAATTACATAATCTTCTCCACATTCTTCACTAAAATCATCCTCAGTGAAACCATCGCATATAGCGTGACAGGCATTAGGATATAATAATGCAAATGATTCTCCATTTGAATCTGTAATGCTAACACAAACAGGATCATATTCTTCTGTACAAAAACAATCATCGGTCTCATCAAAATCACAACTCTCTAGCAGCGCTTCAAATTCATCTTCATTATTAATTGTTAAAACTTCAATAGCATTTGTGCTTTCATTAAAGGTTTCTACATTAAATGGAAAAGCAATACCGTTTATGTATAATTCCTCAGTAGAGCTCATCATAACTTCAACTAAGTCATTTATGCTATTAACAGTAATCGTGGTACCATTGTTAAGTGTTAAATTTAATGGATAAACAAAATCAAAGCAAAAATCAAAAACAACATTTCCTGTAGGATTATCATTGTTTAGATTTCCATTTTGGTCATATTGTCGACTAAGCAAATTTAATGTAGTTGTAATAGATTCACTTTCCTCTATGTTCTGTTGAGAGTCAACGATACTTTCTTCATTGGTACAAGATGTAAAAACGAAAAGTACCATTAGGATACTAAAAATTGATTTTGTAAAATGTTTCATTTTTTTTTAAATATTTTTTTTTGTTACATAAAATAAACAATTTATAAAACAAAAACCCTACTTTTTATTAAATTTATTTTTTTATTTTAGCTAAGACTCTAAATACAATTTAACAAATAATAATAGTTATTTTATGTGATTTTTATTTTATATGTAATACAAACTCTGAATTAGAAAACCAATGCAAAAAAAAATTATACTCTTATTTTTACTCTTTCAGGTTTCTTCTTTTCTAAGTCAAAATTTAGAAACAACCCTACAAGAAATTGCAGACGACTATGGAGTAATGGGGATGTCTTTATATGTAAATGTGAATGGTGCGGTTTCTGAAACCTATATAGGGCTCAGAGATTATACTAGAAACCTTCCAGTAAACCAGAATACTCAATATCGCATTGCATCGGTATCTAAGTCATTTACAGCCTTAGGTCTTATAAAATTAATCAATGATGGAGCGATAGGATTAGATGATGATATTTCGGAAGTATTAGGTTACGAGCTAAGAAACCCAAATTTCCTAAATATACCCATAACTTGTAGAATGCTTCTATCCCACACTAGTAGTTTGCAAGATGGATCTGGCTATGCCCCATTTTTAGATGCTACTTATAACCAGAGCCCAATTCCTAATATATCAGAACTACTTTTGGCTAGTGGCTCTAATTATACAGCTAATATGTGGCGGCAAGAAATCCCGGGAACCTATTTTACGTATAGTAATATTAATTATGGCCTTATAGGAACCCTAATAGAAGTTCTTAGTGGACAACGGTATGATATTTTTATGAGAGAGCAAATATTAATTCCATTAGAGGTTGATGGTAGTTTTAATATACAAGATCTTATAGATATTAATAATGTATCTGTTTTGTATAGATATAATAATGGTTGGGAAGCACAATGGGATAATTATCAAGGCATTATGCCAATAGCACCAAATCTAAATGATTATATCCTAGGCACAAACGGCATTTATTTTGCTCCACATGGAGGGTTAAGAATAACTGCAATTGAGATGAATAGTATCGCAAGAGCACTTGCCAGTGATGGTGCTTTTTATAATCTAAACATCACAGAGGAAAATTATCAATTAATGAAAGCAATTGCATGGGATTATAACGGATCAAACGGAGATAATTATGGGGGTCTGTTTAATAGATGGGCATTTGGTTTACATCATGCAAATCTTTCAACTAGCGATGCTATTTGTTTAGCTATACCTGAAAGTTTTATTGGTCACCCAGGGGAAGCTTATGGGCTTGTAAGTGATAATTATTTTATAGAAGGAAGTGATGTTTCGTTTTCATTTTTAATTAATGGTGTTCAGCAAGGATATCAGGTAGGTACCGCTGCTTTTTATACTATCGAAGAGGATATTTTTGAAGCAATTTGTATGCATATTAATCAGATACTGAATCAAGTTACTTTTAATGATATTAATTTTGAAATAATTCCTAATCCAGCAAAATCATATATTACTATTACCCTGCCTTCTGAATTATCTAATTCAGAAATAGGACTACTTGATATCAAAGGAAAAACCATCAAGAGCATGAGAACAGAAACCAAAGAATCTATAGACCTAATGCTTTTAGGAATTTCCAAGGGAGTTTATTTTATTCAAGTAAATGATGGAGAAAAAAGTAGTGTTAAAAAATTAATTGTCGAATAATGAAAATAAGACCTACTGAAATTAAAAGATAAATAACTAAATCTTTCTGTAGCTTTTTTTATGCTTTATTTATAATTAACTACTTTTGGTTAAAAATGAGAAACATACTACTTACACTAGTCGCATTAATAATTATAATAGGATGCACATCGCGTGAAAGTCAATGTGGAAATATAACTAATTTAGGTTCTAATTCCGAATTTAATTATTGGATAAGTATAAATGGTACAAGACATGATGTTAATTTATTAACATATAACGAGGCTTTTATCGGTAAATACATTTGTATAGAATACGATTAAACTTTTAAAAAAACACCATTTATATAACAATAGGTTTTTTTTAAAAGTTTAAAGTAATGTATCTCCTATTTATTAATCCAATAATAGATTATAAACCTTTTGCATATTCCAGAGGGTTTTAAAATAGATTTATATTTTTCCTCTTTCAATTCAGCTATTTCTAAACCTTTTAAATAGATTAAACTTACATTTATTCATAAATGGTCCATAGCTTTGCCTAGCTTTGTTATAGAGTCTATTTTTTTTAAAAAAGACTCCAGTTTTTAAATAATCTTAATTTAAAACTAGAGTCTTTCTTTAAGTATATTCCCCATAAACACAATTGAATAAAAATTGACTAAACTCCTCTATAATAACTTAAGATATAGAATATATTGATAACAAATTATTATAAGTGGGGTATACTACTTGATAATAATATTTATATTTTTCATTAATAAACAACTGACAATTGTCATAATTTAAAATAAATAACACTTATATATTTACTTCTTTAAAAGGTGAACAACAATTAAATCATAGCACTATTATGCTTCAAGAAAAAAGAGTAGAATTAGAAAGAATAATAAAAGGGGTTTATTTAGAAAACATAATAATGAAAAATAATTTAGCATATATTGAAATAAAAATATTACAATACATATTTGAAGGAGAGTCTAATACAAAAATAGCTCAAAAGCTTAAAATTAAAGAAACTGAACTTGTCAATTATACTAAATTTTTATATTATAAAATTCACCATACTAAGCATATAGAAGAAGTAAAACAAAAATTAATGAATCGACTACCTTTTTAATTTGGTTAACTCTTATTGGTCTAATAGATGCCACTATATTAGCATTTGTAAAAGTATAAGCTTTCTAAGAAAAAATTAAAAACCCACTGTGTAATCACTTAAAAAATAAATTTACTGATTTCGATGATGTTGTTTTGTTCTTTAATAATAGGTATAACAATCAATTTCAATAAAATTTCACTTTGCATCACATCAAACAAGACATCCCTAAAATTAATATAAGAAATTCCAGTAAAATCAAAAATCATATCATAAAAACAACCCGTACACTATTTTTATTAATAAGGATAAATAAAAAATATATAGAAAATTTAAATTTAACTTTATTATCAGGCAGTAAAGTTAAATTACTATATTATCTTTAATGTCTAATAAAAAATAAATTATGGGAGTAGGTGCAATGTTTGTTTGGACAGCAGGATTATGTATTTTTATGGCAATAGCTATTGTAATTAAAGAGCGGTATTAAAAAGATTGACAGACCGCAAGGTGGATTTATAAAGCATATGTCCTAACAAGCGAATAGTAAATTTTTACATGTCAAAAGTAAAATCTATTTCAATGACATTGTTTATAAGTATTTGCATTGATATGTTTATGTAACGTAGAATGAATTCTAAGGAAATCAAAACTATTATTTTTCGGAGAGAATTTAAAGAAAAGAAAAGCGATTTATTAATTAGGTGATTCTATAGAAATTATGTGTGAAGGTGAGGAAACTCTTTCATTGCTTGTTGTTTATCGCTTTCAGAGAATAACCTTAAAGCCGCTAACATACCGCTATTGAATCCGTGTTGCCAATTATCCTCCTCAACATCCACAAGTCTAATACACTCTTCAGTATATTTGTTCTCAATTCTCATTTTTTCAGCCTTTACTCCTTTTATGTGTTCATGCTTTTCGCTTGAGCGTGCATACCAAACCAAATCATTATACTTAACTAACAAGTCTTCTAAATATTTTTTATATTTCTCTTCTTTATTTTCCATATTTAATAATGCTTAAATGTGTAATTTCATATTTATAACGATTTGAGTTTGGTTTTATTATTACTTGTTTTTAATTTGTTAACTAACTAAAACAATTTAAATGACTAATAAAATCTTCTTTGCCAATTTAAATGTCTTTAAGAATATCCAATTCATTTTTTAAAACTTTTTGGTACCAAAAAAATATTTTTTTAATTAATTAATTAGTGATGATGTGGTATAAACAATTAATCACTATTTATTTTTAGAATGAAAGTAATTATCTGATTTATATTCCGAAACACTACAATTAGCTTTTATCGTTTTTAACAATTTTATTTAAGCCCTCCGGATGTCTTTTTTAATATCTCGTTCAACACTTTTTAGATACTTTTTTCTTTTAGATTCAGATACAAAAGGAACTGACCAAAATTGTTTAGTTTTGGTAAATAAAGAAACTCTCCATCCAAATACAAAGGTGTAAACTCCCATAACCAATCTTAATTTAACAGAATTGAGATATAAAGTCCTTACTGGTAAAGAAGGAGCACCGTGTGTCACATATGTTCTCACTATTTTATCCTTTAAAAATGGTCTAGGATAGGCATATAATTTTGTAATATTTACAAACTCATATGCAAAGCCAGGAACAAAAACTTCATCAAAAAAAATTTCCATTCTTGGCGTTAATCTAAACCACCAAATAGGAGAAATAAAATATATTCTTTCAGACCATAGAACTAGTTCTTGGTATTTTTCAGTTAACACTTTTCGAGGCCTTATAAAATCGTCTCTATATAAATCGATAACTTCAATTTCTTCATTATTTATAGATAGCTCGCTATATATCGTTTTATAAATTCCATTGTAACAGAAAGATTTAACATTTGGATGTCCGATTATAATTAAATTTTTCATTGTTGCATTAAGTTTTTCAAATATACTAAACGGATATTAAATTTATACAAAACACTATAATTAATGAAGTTGGATGTAAACTAAATATTTTTTTAAAAAAAAACATCAAACTCTAAAGTAACTAAATCCTGGATAAATTAATCGAAAAAATTAAATATTGGCAGCCTAACGTCATCCTATGAGATAAACAGAATGATGGAAGGAACTCTTAATATTAGAAACAATTTAAAATAAAAATTAATCTATAAAGTACAAAATTATAACGACCATAGCAACAGCTATAAAGTAAAAACCGACTCTCTTTGAACCCATTCTATTTTTTTTTGGGTTCTCTTTTAGATACTTTAATTCACTTTCTATAGACATCCTTTCCTTTTCTTTTTGTTCGTTATCCAATGACATGACTTTTATTTTATAAGTTGGTTATAAACAAATATAAGAGAATTATAATTGTTTTTTTTTATTCATATTGAAGAAGTAAAACAAAAAAATCTGATTTTAATAATTTTAAAACTGAACAATTTTAAAAATAATCGCATATCCTATTCTTGCAGATTTATTGATTATTTATAAACGACTTTGGAAAATTCTATAGATTGGTAGAATACATTTAAATACCATTAATTATTTATTTAAAACACTTCTAACGATATTTATTTAATTAAATTTGAAGTATAATAACTTTTAAACTAAAAGAAATCATGAAAAAATATATAATATCAATATTCTTTTTATTTTTTATTTACAACCTTCAATCTCAAGTTTTAATCGCATTAATATTAGGAGATAAATTAAATAATGGAAAAATGGAATTTGGATTGGATGGTGGATTAAATTTTTCTTCCATATCTGAATTAGAAGCCAATAAATGGAAAAGAGATTTTAATCTTGGGTTTTACTTTGATATTAAAATGAAAAAACAGTGGTATTTTAATACAGGAGTATTGGTTAAATCATCTCTTGGTGTCGATAACTTATCGGAAACTGATTTGAATGAAATTGGAACTAATTTAGAAATTACACAACTGGGAGATTATACTCAAAAAATAAGTTATTTTTTAGTTCCAACATTAGCTAAGTATCGGTTTAAAAACAATCTATATGTTGAAGCGGGACCTCAATTTGGTTTAATGTATAAAGCTTGGTTAGAACATAACTTTAATGATGAAGAAGGAAATGAAAATCGCATAAGAGAAGAAAATAAAGATGCAGTTAATAGAATGGAAGTTGGAGCAGTTGCAGGCGTTGGCTATCGATTACTAAAAGGTTTAGGATGGACTATTGGTGTAAGATACCACTATGGTCTTACAAATGTTTATAAAAATATTTCAAGCATTAAAAACCATGCATTATTTTTAAAATTAAACGTTCCTATTGGTGTATCAGAAGTAAAAAAAGAAGAGATAAAAGAAGTAAAAAATCAAAAGCAGAAAGAAAAAGAAAAAAAGAAGAAGTCCAAAAAGCAGAAAAACTGATAATTAATTATGAAGATGCAACAAAAATTAATTTTGTTATTTGGTTTTTTACTAACAGCAAGCCTATCTTGGTCTCAAGATATGTCAACAGATAAAAATTCAAGGAATCTAATTGATATCGACAGTATCTCTAATTTAAACCCTTACATTGAAAATCACACTGAACAACTAAACATCAAAATAATTGTTTCTAATAATCAATTAAAGTATTTATTACCTTATAATGGAAAATCTGCAACTATCAAAACTAATTTAAACCTAAGTTATGGGTTTAGATTTAGTTATAAATATTTTTCTGTGAGATTACGTGTTCGACCAAAGCTGTCAACTAGTGATCAAGAAAATAAAGGCAAGACAGATCACTTTAGAATTGGCTTTGATGTTCTGCTAGATAAGTGGTCACATTTTTTTGAATATAATTATCGCAGAGGTTATTACATTGATAATACTAATTTTGTTAACGGTGAAAATTTAGGCGACTTTAACATCCAATTCCCTAATTTAACTACAAATGTATTTAATGGAGTTTCTCAATATAAATTTAATAAAAATTATTCCATAAGAGCGGTTGAATCAAATACAGAAATTCAATTAAAAAGTGCTGGAACTTTTATGCCAGGAATAAATTATTCATATTATAGCTTTAAAGATGCAAACAAAGAAATACTTAAAAACGAAGTTATTACAACAAGAAGCCCATATAACGATTATAGAGGACTCGCGCTTATTATAGAACCTGGTTATTATTATACTTTTGTATTAGACAAGTATTGGTTTGCAAATGTATTTGCTGCTCCAGGATTTGGAGTTGATTTTTATAACGATAAAGAAATTGATACAGTTAATAATACTGTAATTGAAGAGAATAATAGCAGCATATTTTTTTCCTTTAAAACGGGTGCCGCTATAGGTTATAATGGTAAGAAAATTTATTTTGGAAGTGAATTTAAATATCAAGGTTTTGACAATAAAGAAATGAACCTACAAGCATCAAAAACAATATTCCAATTTTTTGTAGGATACCGTTTTAAAGCTCCAAAACAAGTTTCAAAACCTTTTGATTATATAGAAGATAAAGTTCCTATTTTAAAAAAAGAAAATAATAACTAAAATACAGTTTAATTGATAAAATTTGTGTTTTAATTTGACCTCTAAGTTATAGTTTACTTATCTTCTTTATATTTTTGATAAATTGAAAATATAAACTGCCTGAGAAATAATCACTCTAGTTTTAAATCTTTTTTTAACATTGAGTTATTATTTTTAGTTCTAAGAAAAACAAGCCACCCTTCTATTATATTTTTTTTAAAATTAGATTGTTTGCAACTTGTATGATTTTTTTTAAAATTTATGTTTTTCATTCAGGATATTCTATTCGCAAATGATACATATTATTTAATTTCTTTTTTAAAACTTTCTTAATACGTTGGATTTCTTTTAATGTGATATTAGCATTTAAAAATTGACCCTGATTTAATTGACTATCTATTATTTTTTCTACAAACTCATCCAACATAGAAGAGGTAGGTTCCTTTAAACTTTTACTGGCAGCTTCGACACTATCTGCCATCATTAAAATAGCAGTTTCCTTTGAAAATGGTGTTGGGCCTGGATAAGAAAAGTCTTCTTTCGAAGCGATACCTGATTTTTCATTTTCTTTTGAATAAAAGTAATAAACTAGTCTTGTACCATGATGAGTTCTAATAAAGTCAATAATACGATCTGGAAGTTTATTCTTTTTGGCTATTTCAATTCCAATAATTACATGATCAATAATAATATTTGCACTTTCTTTGGGATCTAATTCATCATGAGAATTTATAGATGACATTTGATTTTCAGTAAAATAAGTCGGGTTTACCATCTTACCAATATCGTGATAAAGTGCTCCAACCCTAGTTAACATTGCATTTGCACCTATTTCATTTGCAGCTGCTTCAGCTAGATTTGCAACATTCAAAGAATGATGAAAAGTTCCTGGAGCTTTATTAGATAATTCTTTAAGCAATTTAGAGTTGGTGTCACTTAGTTCTAGAAGAGAAACATCTGAAATCAAACCAAACATTTTTTCATAAATATAAATTAATGGAAAAGAAAATAAAGTTAGTAAACCACAAAGTACAAAATACCCAAAATAGTCCCATTGTATAAGTTCTATATTTCCTTCTTGAATAATAAAAAAAGCAAAATAACCCAAAACATATATAAAAGTTATTTGACCTACTGAAATAAATAAATTAGCTCTTTTATATAATTCTGAAACAGTAAGAATGGTAACCATTCCGGCAATTGTTTGCAGAAATAAAAATTCAAAGCTATTGGGTACAATAAAACCTAATAATAAAATTGTAAGCACATGTACAAAAAGTCCTAATCTAGCATCAAAAAATGTTTTTAATACTAATGGTAGGATACATAACGGAGTTATGTAAACAAGTTTGGCATCATATTTCACGACCAAAGTGGTCAGAAATATCATTACAATGATATTGAATAAGATAAATGTAACTTTAGTGTTATTATTATAAATTTCTAAACGGTAGTTCTTTAAAAATAAAAATAACATTAGGAAAACTAAAGAGATTAATAACGAATATCCAAGTAACAACCAATAAAAGTTTGATTTACTCCAAATTTGAGATTCAAAAACAGCTTTATAGGAACTTAAAATTTGAAATTTATTCCCTTCAACAACTTCTCCCTTAGCAATTATTCTACTTCCCTTATCGATAACACCACGATTGGGATTTATAGATTCAATTTTACTTTTAATAATTGATGCTGTTAACTCACTATTAAAGCTAACATTTGGTATAACAATACTGGTAATTAATTCCGTTAAAAACAATTCAGCATCTAAAATTAAATATTCTTTAACGTTATTTTTAATAATACGATCTATTTCCCCTAAATAAACTAATTGCCTATAGCTTAATTCTTGTATTTCATTACCATTTTTCAAATAAATTAATTTATTTGAATCAAATGAATAGTTTTCACCAATTAATCCATAAGAATATAAATTATCTAAAATACGAAGTCCTACATCCTTTATTTTAAGATCTCTTTGATTTGTAAAATCAATACTATCTTTTTGCTTATAAAAATTATTAAATAATGTTTTTACCGCTGTAACTTTCGCAGTATCAACTTCAAAATACGGTATTAGCTCCTCTCTTAAATATTCTTTCTCTTCTTCTATTTCTGCTTTACTTTTTTTTATAGTAAAACTAAAAGGAGCATACAAATTTTCATATTGCCAAGGCTTGCCCTTTTGGAAGTTATATTTAAACTGCCCTCCCTTTGGCAATAAATAAATAATTAAAACTGTAGAAAGTATAAAAAGAAACAACTTAAAAATAAAAGATTGATTTTTACCAAAAGAAGTTAATATGCTTTTCATTAATTTTTATTAGATATAAATAAGCCATAAATATCGTTTGTTTTATTTCAATTACATAATTATCAAGAATGTTTTTAATATTAAATGTGTAAATTTGCTGCAATTATTTTTCATATTAAAATTATAATAACAAATGATTAAAAAAGTTGTAATTGTAAGTGCAGTAAGAACTCCCATTGGAAGTTTCATGGGTAGTTTATCATCATTATCAGCTACTAAATTAGGTGCAATTGCCATAAAAGGAGCTTTAGAAAAAATAAATCTTGATGCAACTTTAGTACAAGAAGTGTATATGGGTCAAGTTGTACAAGCTGGTGTCGGACAAGCACCTGCACGTCAAGCTGCTATTGGTGCTGGTATTCCAGATACCGTTCCATGTACGACAATCAATAAGGTTTGTGCATCTGGTATGAAAGCTGTTATGAATGCAGCTCAAACGATTGCATTAGGTGATGCAGATATTGTTATTGCTGGAGGTATGGAAAGTATGAGTAACATTCCTCACTATCTACATATAAGGAATAGTCACAAATTTGGATCAAAAAATATGGAAGATGGTATGCAAAAAGATGGATTGGTAGATGTATATGATAATACTGCAATGGGAGTTTTAGCAGATTTATGTGCTTCTGAAAATAAATTAACCAGAGAAGATCAGGATAATTATTCAATTCAATCATATAACCGATCGGCAAAAGCTTGGGCAGAGGGTAAATTTAATGAGGAAGTAATTCCCGTTGAAGTACCTCAGCGTAGAGGTGAACCAATAGTTTTTTCTGAGGATGAAGAATATAAAAATGTTCGCATGGATAAAATACCAACCTTACGTCCAGTTTTCACAAAGGAAGGTACTGTTACTGCAGCAAATGCATCTACAATTAATGATGGTGCTGGCGCAATGATATTAATGAGTGAAGAGAAAGCAAATGAATTAGAGCTCACTCCTTTAGCAACTATTCTTAGTTATGCTGATGCAGCGAAAGAACCTAAAAGATTTACAACTGCACCCTCTAAAGCATTACCAAAAGCGTTAAATAAAGCCAAAATTTCAATAGATGATGTTGACTATTTTGAACTTAACGAAGCTTTTGCAGTTGTAGGACTTTCTAATATGAAAATATTAGGATTGGACGATTCAAACGTAAATGTTAATGGTGGTGCTGTTTCGTTAGGTCATCCCTTAGGTTGTAGTGGAGTAAGAATATTAATAACATTAATTAATGTCTTAAAACAAAACAATGCGAGAATTGGTGCAGCAGTAATTTGTAATGGTGGCGGAGGTGCATCGGCCATGGTTATTAAAAGAAATTAATTTTCGGTAATTATCTAATACATACTTAAATGAATTATGGCATTTGTAACTTAAATATTGTTCCATTGCGATTTGAAAATTCAGATCGCAGTGAAATGGTATCTCAGGTACTTTATGGAGATTTATTTGAATTATTAGAAATTACAAAAAAATGGAGTAGAATAAGGTTAACTTATGATAATTACGAAGGTTGGATTGATAATAAACAATTTATTTGTTTATCTGAAAATGAATATGATCAATTAAACCAATTAACAACCAAACTGTCTATAAATTTATTAGACATAATTACAACAAGTACAAACGAACTAATACCTATAAGCATAGGAAGTAATGTAGGGGTAATTGATTATTTTAATCACTCTTTTGATGGTGCCATAAATGATTGTAGTTTTTCAAAATCTAAAATTATCGAATCGGCCTATTTATATTTAAATAGCCCATATTTATGGGGAGGAAAAACACCTTTTGGTATCGATTGCAGTGGATTCACTCAAATGGTTTACAAGCTAAATGGAATTCAATTATTTCGAGATGCAAGCCAGCAAGTTAATCAAGGGGAGGCATTAAGTTTTATAGAAGAAAGTGTACCTGGTGATTTAGCTTTTTTTGATGATGACATAGGAAATATAACACATGTAGGCATCATTATGAAGAATAACCAAATAATTCATGCTCATGTAAAAGTTAGAATAGATCATTTGGATCATTCGGGTATTTTTAATAATGAAAGCCAAAAGCATACTCACAAATTAAGAGTTATAAAAAGAATTGCATAAAAAAACTTCTAATTAATTAGAAGTTTTTTTATGCAATTAACAAATGGACTGCTACTATTCACCGTCATTATTTTCAATTATTGTTTTCATTGCTTTTTCTTTTTCATCCATTCCCAACATACCGTAAATACCCTTTAACGTTTTTACAATATCCATTGATTCTGGACGTAATCTTGATGCAGACTCTAAATATGGCAATGCTTCTAGGTATAAATCATTTTTTTTCTTTTTTAATAAATCATATTTATCATAATCGGCGTTTGAAGTACCTAAAGAATTCATTTCAATAACTATAGCGCTTTCATTATCTAAAATTAATTGCGCTTTGTTAATTAAAGCTTCTGTATATTCTGGATTTAATTCTAAAGCTTTAGTATAGTAAATCAACGCTTCTTCTTTTTCATCATTTTTAGCACTAGCGACACCTAAATTATAATATAAATCAGGATTATTTGGATCGTTTATTATTATTTCATTGATCACACTTTTATAATTTAACATATCCCCACTCTTATAGTACATTTCAGCTTCAGCATACATTAAATTTATATCATTTGGAGATTCTTCCCTAGCTTTTTTCATCAATAAAGTTGCTTTTTCGATATCACCTTCATTAATATAAATAAAAGTCATATTTTTTAAAATAGTTCCTTTTTTAGATTTAGTAAATTTACTTCTTGGAATTACATACTCCCCTTTTTTAAGAGCAATATTTCTTTCTTCTTCAGTTCCAAATTTAGACTCCTCTTTGGTCCCTTTTTTTGTTGCATAAAATTCCTCTTTAATTCCAGTATAACCAAGATCTATTAATTCTTCATAATAGTTGATTGCAGTATTATAATCTTGGCCATCTTTAGCTAAAGATGCAGCATAATATAAATAGATAGTATCTTTTTTACTTAACCTATAGCCTCTATATATTTTTTTTGAACCATTTAAATATTCTTGGGAAGTCTGATCTAGTTGAGCACTCATTAACAATATGTTTATCATTTCTTGCAATCCTAATTTAGCTTCAGCAGCATATTTACTTTTTTTATTTAAAGACAATACTTTCTCATAGGAATCAGCAGCTATATTCATTTTTTCGTAGTCATTTCCTGCGCCTCCTAGGTATGCTTCTGCTTTCACTAAATAATAAAGCTCTTGTAAATTAGATTCAGCATTAGGAATTAATCCTTCTACTCCAGTTAAAGTAGCTATCGCCTCTGTAAATTCAGCACTTTTTATCTGTTTTTGAGCTAATTTAATTTCTTTTTTCTGACCAAAAGTTACAGCAGAAAGCATTAAAAATCCTGCGATTAAAATTTGTTTTTTCATTTTACTAGTATTTAATTATTTAATATTTTTATTCTTCTTCTTCGTTAATTTTGCTTGAGTCACTAGATGCTTTATCTAAAGACTCACTTTGTTCAGGTATGGTTTTGTTACCATCCTCATCAAGCTCTACATCCTCATCATCAGACATTACTTTTGCAACTGCAGCAATAGCATCGCCATCTCTTACTTTTATAAGACGTACACCTTGCGTTGCTCTCCCCATAACACGAAGATTTTCAACTGCTAAGCGAATAGCAATACCCGACTTATTGATAATCATTAAATCATCACTATCAATTACATTTTTAATAGCTACTAAATTACCCGTCTTTTCGGTAACACTAATAGTTTTAACTCCTTTTCCTCCACGATTGGTAATTCTATAATCTTCTAAACTTGATCTTTTACCATAACCATTTTCTGAAACAACCAACACATCTGTTTCAGATTCGTTAATAGTAATCATACCAATTACTTCATCCTTTTCACTATTTAATCGAATTCCCCTAACACCAGAAGCATTTCTACCCATTGATCTGGTTTTTTCTTCTTCAAAACGTATCGCTTTACCAGATTTTACGGCTAACATAATTTGACTATCTCCTGTTGTTAGTTTTGCTTCCAGTAATTCATCACCTTCTTTGATAGTAATTGCATTTATACCATTAGTTCTTGGACGAGAGTATTGTTCTAAAGGTGTTTTCTTAACTTGCCCTTTTTTAGTAGCCATTATTACATAATGGCTATTTATGTAATCTTCGTCTTTTAGATCTTGAGTACAAATAAATGCTTTCACTTTGTCATCACTTCCAATATTAATTAGGTTTTGAATAGCCCTACCTTTAGATGTCCTAGTTCCTTCAGGAATTTCAAAAACTCGCATCCAGAAACATTTTCCAGTTTGAGTAAAGAAAAGCATGTATTGATGATTTGTTCCAACAAACAAATGTTCTAAGAAATCCTCATTACGTGTCGAAGTTGCTTTTGCCCCTACTCCTCCTCTGTTTTGTTTTTTGTATTCAGTTAATGAAGTTCGTTTAATATAGCCTGCATGAGATATGGTTATTACTACTTTTTCATCAGGTATTAAATCAGTAATGCTTACATCTCCACCCGCATACTCTATTAAAGAACGACGCTCATCACCATATTTTTCTCTAATTTCTTCTAATTCCTCTTTAATGATAGCCATTCTAAGCTCTTTACTAGCTAAAATATCTCTATAACCCTGAATGGTTTTCATTAAATCTTCAAACTCAGAACGTAATTTATCTTGTTCTAGTCCTGTCAATTGACGAAGTCGCATTTCAACAATTGCTTTTGCTTGAATCTCTGATAGTTTAAAAGCTTCTATTAATCGTGCTTTTGCTTCGTCAGCATTTTTAGAAGACCTAATCAATCGAATTACTTCATCAATATTATCGGATGCAATAATTAACCCCTCTAAAATATGTGCTCGTTCTTCTGCTTTTCTTAAAAGGTATTCAGTACGTCTTACCACCACTTCATGACGGTGTTCTACAAAATAATGTATTAACTCTTTAACATTTAATAAACGTGGTCTTCCATTGACTAAACAAATATTGTTAACACTAAAACTTGATTGCAATGCAGTGTATTTGAACAACATATTTAAAACGATATTCGGGATTGCATCACGTTTTAGAATGTATACAATTCGCATACCATTTCTATCGGACTCATCACGAATGTTAGAAATACCTTCAATCTTTTTTTCATTTACTAAATCGGCAGTCTTCTTAATCATATCTGCCTTATTTACTTGGTATGGAATTTCAGAAACAATAATGCATTCTTTACCACTAATTTCATCGAAAGAAGCTTTTGCACGCATTACAATTTTTCCTCTACCTGTATGAAAAGCATCTTTTACGCCTTCATAACCATAAATTACCCCTCCTGTTGGAAAATCTGGTGCTTTTATATACTCCATTAATCCATCGATATCTATATCATTATCTTCAATGTATGCAATGGTACCTCCTATTACTTCAGTAAGGTTATGTGGAGGCATATTAGTTGCCATACCAACAGCAATACCCGAAGCTCCATTAATTAACAAACCAGGAACACGAGTTGGTAGCACGGTAGGTTCATTTAAAGTATCATCAAAGTTGAGTTTATGATCAACTGTATCTTTGTCAATATCAGCTAGCATATCTTCAGAAATCTTCTGCATTCTTGCTTCTGTATAACGCATTGCTGCCGGACTGTCACCATCAATAGAACCAAAATTCCCTTGTCCATCAACTAACATATAACGCAAACTCCATTCTTGAGCCATTCTAACCATTGCATCATAAACAGAAGTATCTCCGTGTGGATGATATTTACCCAAAACTTCCCCAACGATTCTTGCAGATTTTTTGTGAGCGCCTGTAGCTCTAATACCTAATTCGTGCATTCCAAATAAAACACGTCTGTGTACGGGTTTCATACCATCTCTTACATCTGGTAATGCACGTGAAACTATTACTGACATTGAATAATCAATGTAAGCTGATTTCATTTCATCCTCAATGTTAATAGGGATTAATTTTTCGCCTTCAGCCATATATAAATTCTTTTATTTTAAATTATAATTCTTAAAAAAGCAAGATACATTAATTGCAAATTTAATAGCATAAAAACAGTTCAAAAAATTACTATTTTATTAACAAAAAATAAAGGCGAAACCGTTAATAACTATCGTCTTTTATGTTTAAATTATAAAGTAGTTTTTTGATTATTTTCTATTAAATTGTATGGATCTATAATTAAAAAAATATTTTTCTGATTGTGTGGTTTTTCATTATTGATTAAAAGGAGTTAATTTTAAACAATAAAACGATTATATCAACGCCGCCTAATAAAAATATTAACTGTATTAAAGTTTTATTAAAGGCTATTGCATTCATTAAAAAGGAGCTTTTTTATTACTATATTTGTAAAAACCTTTGACATTTATAATTAATTAAGGAGGAACAAATTGACAAATGCAAGGTCGATTAAATTATGTTAAATTTCACACTGCTTAAATTTTTAGTAGTTTATATTCACAATAAAAAATATGGATGATAATTTTTCACCAAGAGTAAAAGATGTAATTGCTTACAGTAAAGAAGAAGCACTGAGACTAGGACACGAATTTATAGGCACTGAACATTTAATGCTAGGTTTGCTTCGAGATGGAAATGGTAAAGCTCTTTCAATTTTAAATACACTAGATATTGATTTAAATTATCTACGTAGAAAAGTCGAAATACTTAGTCCTGCAAATCCTCATACTGCCTCAAATGAAAATGATAAAAAAAATCTTCATTTAACACGTCAAGCAGAAAGAGCACTCAAAACTACTTTTTTGGAAGCAAAATTATTTCAAAGTTCTTCTATAAATACTGCACATTTACTATTATGCATTCTAAGAAATGAAAACGATCCAACTACTAAGCTATTAAATAAAATGAAAATAGACTATGATATAGTAAAAAATGAATTTAAACTACTAATATCAAGTGATGAAGATTATGTAGATAAAACAAGATCTGAATCGTTTCCAAACGATGAAGATTTACCAGCCGAAGAATCTGGTAAGGATAATTTATTTTCAGGTAGTACAAACAAGGCCAATAAAAAGTCAAAAACTCCAGTTTTAGATAACTTTGGTAGAGATTTGACATTCCTTGCTACTGAGGGTAAATTAGATCCTGTAGTTGGTCGAGAAGGCGAAATACAACGTGTTTCTCAAATTTTAAGTAGAAGAAAAAAGAACAATCCGTTATTAATTGGTGAACCTGGTGTTGGAAAATCTGCAATTGTTGAAGGATTAGCATTGCGTATAGTTCAAAGAAAAGTATCTCGTATTTTATTTGATAAACGGGTAGTTACTCTTGATTTAGCAAGTTTAGTAGCCGGAACAAAATACCGTGGACAGTTTGAAGAAAGAATGAAAGCTGTAATGAATGAAATTGAAAAGAATGATGACATTATTCTTTTTATAGATGAAATACATACGATTGTTGGTGCTGGTGGAGCAACTGGATCTTTAGATGCTTCTAATATGTTTAAACCCGCCTTAGCTAGAGGGGAATTGCAATGTATTGGTGCTACAACACTTGATGAATATCGACAATATATTGAAAAAGATGGTGCTTTAGAAAGACGTTTTCAAAAAGTAATAGTAGAACCTACTTCTGTGGAAGAATCTATAGAAATTCTTCAAAATATCAAGGACAAATACGAAATTCATCACAATGTTACCTACACAGATGAAGCAATTAGGGCTTGTGTAAAGTTAACCAATCGCTATATGACGGAACGATTTTTACCAGATAAAGCGATAGACGCATTAGATGAGGCAGGTTCAAGAGTTCACATTACTAACATACTTGTTCCAGATAGAATATTAGAAATTGAAAAACAACTTGAAGAGGTTAGAGAATTAAAGAATTCTGTTGTTAAAAAACAAAAATACGAAGAAGCGGCTAAATTAAGAGATGATGAAAAAAATTTAGAAAAAGAACTTACTGTAGAACAAGAAACTTGGGAACAAGAATCGAAATTACACAGAGAAACAGTCTCTGAAGCAAATGTTGCTGAAGTTATTTCTATGATGACTGGTGTTCCCGTAAACAGAATAGCACAAACAGAAAGTTTAAAATTAGCTGCTTTACCTGATAGAATTAAAGGAAAAGTAATCGGACAAGATGAAGCTATTAAGAAAATAACTAAAGCAATTCAACGTAATCGAGCTGGTTTAAAAGATCCAAACAAACCTATTGGTTCTTTTATATTTCTAGGTCAAACTGGAGTTGGTAAAACTCAGTTAGCTAAAGTATTGGCACAGGAACTTTTTGATTCAGAAAATGCTTTAATTCGAATTGACATGAGCGAATACATGGAAAAATTTGCGATATCTCGATTGGTTGGTGCCCCTCCAGGTTATGTTGGATATGAAGAAGGTGGGCAATTAACTGAAAAGGTTAGGAGAAAACCATATTCAATAGTATTACTTGATGAAATTGAAAAAGCACATCCCGATGTATTTAACATGATGCTCCAAGTTTTAGATGATGGATTTTTAACCGATAGTTTGGGAAGAAAAATTGATTTTAGAAATACTATAATAATAATGACTTCTAATATTGGCTCTCGCCAGTTAAAAGATTTTGGACAAGGTGTTGGCTTTGGCACTGCAGCTAAATCTAATCAAGAAGATTCTCATGCTAAAAGTGTTATTGAAAATGCATTGAAGAAAACGTTTGCACCGGAGTTTTTAAATAGAATTGATGATGTTGTGGTATTTAATGCTCTGTCGAGAGAACATATTCATAAAATTATTGATATTGAATTAACGAAATTATACAACAGAATTGATGGATTAGGTTATGCTTTAAAACTTTCTGAGACCGCTAAAGACTATATAGCCGATAAAGGTTTTGATAAAAAGTATGGTGCAAGGCCATTAAAAAGAGCTATTCAGAAATATATTGAAGATTCCTTAGCTGAAGAAATTATTAATTCAAAACTAAAAGAAGGTGATAGTATTTCGATAGATTTAAATAAAAAAACAAATGAATTAATTATTAAAATCACTAAAAAAAAGCAAAAGGCTGGTGAATAATAATTTTGTTTTTATTTTAAAAAAAACACGGTACTTTTTTGCTTATTATTAACTAAAGAGTATTGTATTTGATTTTACATTTAAGTTATTATTTAAAAAGAGCATAATCCATAAAGTTATGCTCTTTTTTTTAATAATAACTAACCAACTGCAATTAAGCAAATAATATTTTATAGATGACATGTGTGTTTACTAATCAACAACCGCCACATTAAATGTTACTTCAATATCTGTTTCTCCTCCTGCATCTGATAAACCAGTATTTGGTTTATTTGGTTCGTGACGAAGAGTTAACGTTAATGTACCTGAACTTGCTTCACCAGTAGAAAGCATTAACAGTGTTCCTAAAGGATTCCCATCAGCATCAAAGTTTTCATATTCAGTAGCTACATCTAAGTTACCACCGATAGTATAAAAAAACTGGTGTTCTAAAGCTTCTTCATCCACTTCTTCAGTAACATTTTCAGAAGGATCTACAGTTTCATTTAACAAAAGTATAGCACCATTATAGCTAGTTCCAGCAACTAAATTACCTGAAACATCTACAACGGGGAGATTTGGGCCATCCGCATCTAAATCACGATATTCTAAAACAATATCTGTTCCGCCTCCGATGGGCTCAAGGGTTAACTTTAAAGTGGTAATTACTTCTTGTGGAAGTACCTGTTCTGGGACATCATCATCTGAACATGAAGCAAATAATGCGATTGCGAAAATTGAGATTGTTAAAAATTTTACTTTTTTCATTTGTTTTGGTTTTAAAAATTAATAATTGATTTTGATATTTAATAAAAAGTTTCTGCCTAAATCGTCAGCATAATAGCGAAAACGGTTTAGGTAATTTCGATAGGAAGTGTTGAGTAAGTTGGATACTCCAAAGCCTAGTGTAAGCACCGAATGTTGTGATACCTTAACATCAATACTAGAGTTAAAATTAATCAAATGGTATGCATTGGGGGGTGTACTAATGTCAACCATTTCTATTGTTTCGGTCTGCGGTATAAACACTTCAAAATTGTTGTTGGGATATTCGTTCTGACGAAATACGTATTCACTCTGCAATGCTATGCGCAAATTACTAAATTGAATATTTTGATAGATAATTTCGTTAATTGTATTTACAGGTGGCATATTTATCAAGGGTTCGTTCCTTATAAGATCATACCCTTTGACCAATGAAAACTGAGACTTAAAACTGAAATTTTTTGTAAAAGCATAATTTGCATCAATATCCACACCAAATAATTTTGCATTAGATTGGCGGTACTCCCAAACTTGAAAATTACCCCTTATGGTTTGCTGAATTCCTGTAGGTTCAATAATTATAAAGTTCTTTATACTATTTAAAAAAGGACTTATTGAAAAACTAAAAATTTTATTTTCTCTTTGAAAAGTTAAAAATATTTTATGTCCAATTTCTGACTGAAAACCTAAATCTCCTAATTCAATACGGGAAGCGGAATGGTGCAAGCCTTCACTAAAAAGTTCGGAAGGATTTGGTGCGCGAGATGCTAATGAATAATTAAAAAATAATTTATAATCTTCACCAAAGGAATAGGTGGCACCGATAGTTACTGAAGGATTATAAAAATTTAGTTGTGGATTGGTTAAAATTTGATTGTTATAAACTTCTACTACAATTTCAGGAAACAGTTCGTCATAATTTCTAGATTCCCAAAAAGAAGTTTGATAAAATTTAAAAACGTTCATATATGTGTAGTCAAATCGAGTTCCAGCTTCTAGGAGTATTTTTTGATTTAATTGGTAATCTACTATGGCATAAATTCCCAAATCGTATTTATCATAATCGGGGATTAATCTACGTACTCCGGTATCAGGGTTTACAAAATTATTTTGATATTGCCCCATTAAACCGGTTTTTAGATGTGTTACATCAGATAAATTTGAATCCAAATCTAACTTCAATGTATGCGTATCGAGTTTTAAATCCAATGAGGCATTATCTTTATCTTCACCGCGTCTGATGTCAAATTCCAAACGATAATTGCGCTGAAAATCATATTGGAAGCTCAATTTTCCAAAATTATTAATTCTTTTAAACCCATTTATTCTACTTAAGTGATGGGTGACATCTTGTTTTGGAGCATTGATTTGGTATGTGAAATCATTGATAATTAATGGTCTGTCACTATTTATTGCCCTAATTTGGTCTTGTGCACCACCTAAATGAGATGCCCTTAAAATACCCATTTCATTATTAAATACTGAGTAAGAGGCCTCAACACCATAATTGAACCGATTAAGACCAACCTGAAAAGAAGCGTTATGTTCAAACATCCCAGTATTGCTTAATACATAATCTGGCGCTTCAAAATCGCCAAACCTTTTTAATGTTCCTTGAAAGTTTGTATACCAGCCATTTTGATAACTTTTAGTTAATTGAGAAGTCAGGGAGATACCTCGACCATTGCTGGTTCCTGTAAATAAGGTTTTTCCGTAAAGACTATCTTTAACAGGGATTTTTAAAGCTTCAACTACAATGACGCCACCCACCGCATCGCCACTGTATTGCAATGCACCTGCTCCTTTTATTAAGGTAAGGTGACCAACGGAATTGATATCAATATTTGGGGCATGTTCAGCTCCCCATTCTTGATCTTCCATCCGAACCCCATTATTTATTATAACCACACGACTACTATGAAGTCCATTAATTATGGGCTTTACAATGGTATTCCCAGTATTAAGAGAAGAAACTCCACTCAAACTGTTGAGAGCATCTCCGAGCGTACCACTACTAAAACGTTCCAATTCTTCCTTTGAGATTGTGTTTTCAAAAATTGTTTTAGTATTATTATCGTAGGCTTTTCCTGCAATAGTAATTTCATTAAGCTCTTCCAGATGATGTTCTATACTAAAGGTCTTAGTCGTGTTACCGATTACTTTAATTGTAAAGTCTGTTGTCAAGCAGAATGCATGTGAGATCTGTATAGAATAACTACCATTACAAAGATTTGGAATGGAAAACTTTCCATCAATATCTGTCTGCACAGTTTGTTCAGTACCAACAACAACTAGCGTTGCCCCTACAAGTAAAGACCCATCGTGAAGGTCTGTTACTGTACCGAAAAGTGTATTGTCACATTTTTGTGATATAGATGAAATACTGCTCAACAACAGTATCAATAAAAAATACGTGTGCATATAAATTCTTAATTAACATATAGATAGATCTTGTTTATTAAGAAAAAATTGGGGGTGCGCGTAACTGAGTGTTATTTATTATAAAGGAGTGGTATTGCAGAAAAGCAAAGTTTACTTTCTTCTCTACATAAATTTTCGGTAGTGATAAATTAGGGTATTCAACTATATCATAATTAAAAGATGCCAAATGAATGTTATAAACATCACACTTTACAACCGTTTCATGTAGGTGTGTAGTCTGTTCTGTGCAAGCTACGTGATCATGTCCTTCAAACATGTGAATAAACTGAATAGCAGATGGCAACATTAAAGCTACAAAGAGCAATAATGCAGTTAAATTTTTACCGATCTGTATCTTATAATCCATTGTTTACTTAAAACAAAAAAGCAAAATTACTAATATTAATTAAGAAATGATATTTAAAATAATATTTCTTTATCAATCTCTAGAGACTCTAAAAAAGTTATAGTATTTTCGATATCAATTGCTAAAATTCTATCTTCTTCCACTAAAGGAACAATAGTTCTATAAGTCTTAATAAATGATTCAATAAATTTTGAGGATTGCAAAGGATTTCTATATGATAACGCTTGAGAAGCATTCATTAATTCAATAGCAAGTATGCGTTCCAAGTTGTCTACTATTTGTAAACATTTTGTTGCTGCATTAGCTCCCATACTTACATGGTCTTCCTGACCATTTGATGACACTATAGAATCAACAGAAGCAGGTGTAGCCAGTTGTTTGTTTTGACTCACAATGCTAGCAGCCGTATATTGTGGAATCATAAATCCACTATTAAGGCCTGGTTTATTAACTAAAAAAGAAGGCAACCCTCTTAACCCTGCAATTAATTGGTAGGTTCTTCTTTCCGAAATACTTCCTAGTTCCGCAATAGCAATTCCTAAAAAATCTAGGGATAATGCTAGCGGTTGTCCGTGAAAATTACCTCCAGAAATTATTTTATCTTCTTCAATAAAAATAATAGGATTATCAGTAACCGAATTTATTTCAGTTTTCATTGTTTTCGTAACAAATAAAATGGTGTCTTTTGTAGCACCATGAACCTGTGGTACACATCTAAATGAATATGGACACTGAATACTTTTATTTTTTAAAGCTCCAATTTCACTTCCATCTAATAATTCTAAAATTCGTTCTGCTGTTTTAACTTGTCCTCGATGTGGTCTAACAAGATGCACCAAAGGGTTGTATGGACTCATATTACAATTAAATGCATCTATAGAGACACAAGCAATTAAATCTGACAAATAGGAAAGTTTATGACTTTTTAATAAACAATATACTCCATAAGCACTCATAAATTGAGTTCCATTTAGCAATGCTAAACCTTCTTTAGCCTCTAATTTAATTGGCGATAATTGATTTTGTTTTAAAACTTCTTCTGCTTCTAAAATTTGGTTTTTAAAGTATACCTTACCTTTTCCAAGTAATGGCAAAGACATATGAGCTAAAGGAGCCAAATCTCCCGAGGCACCCAAACTACCTAATTCATAAATAATAGGTAAAATATCCAAATTATAAAAATCAATTAGTCTTTGAACGGTAACTAATTGAACACCGCTATAACCATAACTTAAAGATTGTATTTTAAGAAGTAACATTATTTTTACAATAGCTTTAGGCACTAAATTGCCAGTACCACATGCATGAGACATTACAATGTTTTCTTGTAATTTTGATAAATCATTATGACCAATAGTAACGTTATATAGAGAACCAAATCCGGTATTAATACCATAAATTGGAATGGGATTATTTTTAATTTTTTTATCCAAGTAGTGCCTAGATTTATTAATATTTAGAATTGCTTCTTCAGATAATTCTAAAGTTTTACGTTCATCTAAAATTAACTTTATCGTTGGTAAATCGATTAATTCAGAACTTATATAATGGATATTCGACATAGTTTGTTAAGTATTAAAAAAACAAAAATACTAATTCCTTGTTAAGTTTTATCCTATTTTTAAAACAGTATAATTATTATAGTATTTTAGCTATAAATATAAAATAGAAAAACATGAAAAACTTTCTACTATTATTAGTAATAATAACCATTTTTTCCTGTCAAAAAGAAGTAAAACCTTCGTTTGTGATTTTTAGTGGATTTATTGAAAATAGCAATACTAACATCGCTAAAATTTCTGGTAATGGTTTTGAGAAATTAATTGAAATTACTGATAATGGAAGTTTTTCTGACACACTTAAAATTAATAAAGAAGGTTATTATGTTTTGCGAATTGGTAGAGAAAGTACTTCTATCTATTTAATAAAAGGAGAAAATATAAAGCTTACACTTAATGCAAAAGAATTTGATGAGAGTCTTTTATATAGTGGTGATATCGCTGGAGAAAACAATTATTTAGCTGCAAAATATTTATTATCAGAAAAAGAGTTGTCTTTTGATAAAGTTTATACATTACCTGAAGATGAGTTTATTATAGAACTTAATAAAATAAATACTAGTTACTCCGATTTATTAAATTCTTCAAAAGGAATGTCTGAAAGTTTTATGGTAAATGAAACAAAAGAATTAGAATATGCTCATATCAATAATATAGAAAATTATGAGGAATATTATCAATATTTCACAAAAGACACTTCTTTTAAAGCCTCTAAATCCTTATATAATTCATACAAAGAATTTAATTTTGCAGACAATTATGCTTTTGAGAATTCAAGTGCTTATAAAAACTTATTAGAATCACATTATACTAGAATAGCAAAAGATTTTTCTCGTAATAGTAATAAGGATATGGCACTAGCTTATTTAGAAACAGTAGATCATAAATTTCCAAACGGAGCCATTAAGGATGAGTTAATGTTTAATTATTTACGATTTGGTATGAAGGCAAATAATGCTTTAGAAGATGTCTATAATTTATATAAAATTTCGAATCAAAATGATGAAAATCTTTCAAAAGTTACTAATTCTTATAAAACCTTAACTAACCTTACACCGGGAAAAACGTCTCCTTCTTTTAACTATGAAAATTTTAAGGGTGGAAAAACAAGTCTAGAAGATTTAAAGGGAAAAGTTGTTTATATTGATGTATGGGCTACTTGGTGTGGTCCTTGCTTAAGAGAAATTCCAGCATTAAAAATATTAGAAACAGATTATCATGATAAAAATATCGCTTTTGTTAGTTTATCCATAGATGAAGTAAAAGATTACGATAAATGGAGAACTATGATTATTGAAAAAAAGTTAAAAGGAATTCAATTAATGGCAGATAATAATTGGAAATCTAAATTTGTAACTGATTATGGTGTTAAAGGAATTCCTCGTTTTATACTAATTGACATAGATGGTCGTATTGTAAATTCTGATGCTCCAAGACCCTCAAATCCTGAAATCAGAGTAATATTAAATGAACTATTATAAGTTCATATTGAAAGAATAAAAAAATTATTATAAAATTAATATAAAAATAGATATCCATATCGTATTTCATAATTCATGCTGAAATATTACAAATCATTTTTAAGCCCACTATAATAGCAATAATAAAACAAAATAATATATTTGTAGCTCATAATATTTAGTACTTAATTTTAGTTTCAACATTTAAAAAACATTATGGCAAAAGACATCGCACTAGTAAAAATTCACAATGCCTTAGGTGCAAAAATGGTTCCATTTGCAGGTTATAACATGCCTGTTTCATATGAGGGTGTAAATGCAGAACATGAAACGGTTCGAAATGCGGTTGGTGTTTTCGATGTATCCCATATGGGTGAATTTTTAATATTGGGCCCTAATGCTTTAAATTTAATACAAAAAGTCACCAGTAACGATGCATCCAAAATAGTGGACGGTCAAGCACAATACAGTTGTTTTCCAAACGAAACTGGTGGTATTGTAGACGATTTAATAGTATATCGTTTTAATGCTGAAAAATGGCTATTGGTCGTTAATGCTTCCAATATTGATAAAGATTGGGATTGGATTAATAGTCAAAATAGTATGAATGCTAAACTAAAAAATATTTCTGAAGATTATTCACTACTTGCTATTCAAGGCCCGAAAGCAGCTGAAGCAATACAATCTTTAACTTCTGTAGATTTAAGTGCTATCAAATTTTATCATTTTAAAGTAGCCGATTTTGCAGGTTTAGAACATGTTATCATTAGCGCAACTGGTTATACTGGTAGTGGAGGTTTTGAAATTTATTGTAAAAATAATGAAGTCGAGCAAATCTGGAACAGAGTTTTCAAAGCAGGTAAAGGTTTTGGAATTAAACCTATAGGTTTAGCCGCAAGAGATACTTTGCGTTTAGAAATGGGGTATTGCCTTTATGGTAACGATATAAATGATACTACTTCACCTATTGAAGCAGGCCTAGGATGGATTACAAAATTCACAAAAGAATTTACCAATTCAGATAATTTATTAAAACAAAAAGAGCAAGGTCCAGAACGTAGATTGATAGCTTTTGAATTGAATGAAAGAGGGATTCCTCGTCAAGGATATGATATTGTAGACGAACAGGGAAATAAAGTTGGTGAAGTTACCAGTGGTACGATGTCTCCATCACTTGGCAAAGGAATTGGTATGGGATATGTGCCAAACATTTTAAAATCTGTTGGAACTAAAATTCATATACAAATACGTAAAAACAGAGTTCCAGCTACCATCGTAAAATTACCCTTTTATAAAGATTAATTTTTTATCTGATGTTTTTTGGGAAATAGAATACTAATATTAGGAGCAAGTGGATTTATAGGAAATACCATATATAAGGAACTGACATCCTACTTTGATGTTTATGGAACTTACAATACTGCAAATAAAGCATTGGATGATAATAACGTTATGTTTCAATTTAATGTTGAAAAAGACAACATAAATGACACCTTAAAAAAAGTATATCCCAATTTTATAATTTCAAGTTTAAGAGGACCATTCAAAGATCAATTAAGAGTTCATCAAGAACTTTTAAATTATACATTATCAAGTGTAGATTGCAAAATTATTTATCTATCCACCGTAAATGTTTTTGACGGTAAAGGAAAATTTCCTTCTTATGAAAATGATTCCTTATTGGCAGTTAGTCAATATGGAAAATATAAAGTAATGCAAGAAAAGGCAATTTATAAATTACCTAATTCAAAATTTGCAATTTTAAGGCTTCCATTAGTATTAGGTGTTAATTCTCCAAGAATAATCCAATTAAAAGAAGCTTCAAAAAATAAAACTGATTTTGAAGTATACCCAAATTTGATCATTAGTGTAACTACTGCAAACAAAATAGCACAGCAAGTGCATTACATCATCAATAAAAATCTAAATGGCATCTTTCATTTGTCAAGTAATGATATGATTCATCATTTAGAGTTGTTTGAAGAATTATCTAAAAAATTAGAACTTAATCATTTCGTCTTTAAAAACATTTACACTTCCAATAAAGACAAGTATTTAGCAATATTAGCTAAGCACAACAAACTACCAAAAAATTATCAAATTAACATTTCAGAAACCATTGAAGATTGTGTTCTTAAAGAAGAAATTGAATCCTTACGATAAGATCGAATTTTAAAAATGTAACTATTTATAAAAGAAGAATCTCACTTCTCTTTGTGGTTTCCTGCATTTTTCTATTTTTGTAAAACCTTAAACAAAATTACTATGGGAAGAGCTTTCGAATTTAGAAAGGCAAGAAAAATGAAACGTTGGTCTGCAATGTCTAAAGCGTTTACGCGAATAGGAAAAGATATTGTTATGGCCGTTAAAGAAGGTGGTCCAAGTCCAGATTCTAATTCACGTTTACGAGCGGTTATTCAAAATGCAAAGGCAGTAAACATGCCGAAGGACAATGTAGAAAGGGCCATTAAGAAAGCTACTGAAAAAGGACAAGGAGATTTTAAAGAAGTAATATTTGAAGGATATGCTCCTCATGGAATTGCTGTTTTAGTTGAAACTGCTACCGATAATAATACCCGAACTGTTGCTAATGTTAGGGCTTGTTTTAGCAAATGTGATGGAAATATGGGAACTTCTGGATCTGTGGTATTTATGTTTGATCATACGTGTAATTTTAGAATTAAACCAGAAGAAGTCGATTTAGAAGAATTAGAGTTAGAATTGATTGATTATGGGGTAGATGAAGTTTTTGAAGAGGAAGATGGAATATTAATTTATGCTCCTTTCGAAAGCTTTGGAAAAATACAAAAAGCGTTGGAAGAAAAAGAATTTGAAATATTATCTTCAGGTTTTGAGCGCATTCCTCAAGTTACTAAAAAACTTACAAAAGAAGAAGCTATTGATGTAGATAAGTTATTAGAAAAACTTGACAATGATGATGACGTACAGAACGTGTACCATACAATGGATGAGTCTGAATAATTGACTAATTTAAAAAATATCTGAAAGCGGTTTTTTATTAGGAAAATTTCGCAACTTTACCTACAGTTCCCTTATAGAATTCTTTTAATTTTATTAAATCTGACTCTATCGCTCCAGTTGGATAGAATGGATTTCCAATAGTTACTATTTTAGTTTTATAATCCATTGAAACTGGCATAATGGGTACTTTAGCTGCCAAAGAAATATAATAAAAACCTGTTCTCCAAACCTCTACTTTTTTTCGAGTACCCTCCGGTGACATTCCCAATCTAAATTCTTCTTTAGAATCAAAAATAGATGCTATTGCTTCCACTTTATTCTGATTGGTACTTCGATCTAAAGGGGCACCTCCTACCCATCTAAAATAATAACCAAATGGCCACACAAAAAGTTCCTTTTTACCTACAAAATTAACCATAATTCCTAATGCTTTTCTACAGAGTATGGCTATATAAAAATCACTCCAACTCGTATGAGGAGCAACAATAATAATTACTTTTTTTAATTCTTTTTCTTTAAAATCACCTATGATTTTCCAACCAAGAATTTTATATAAAATAAATTTATAAATATTCATCTACTTATTTATCAAAAAAAATACCTAAAGTGATACTTTAACATTAGGCATTTATTAAATTTAAATACTTTCTTTTTGCAGTCAATTACATCTTTAAATACATAGATCGTAATTTCTCACGAGTCATAATTGATTTCCATTTTTCACCTAATGCATTTTCCCATAAGGGCTCTAAACTCAAAGCAACATTGATCATCTTTTCCATCTGTTCTTCAGTTAAGTCACTACAAATTCCAGTGGGTATATCTACTTGATGTTTCTCCACCATTTTTTTAAAGATAGCTACACCTTCTGGATAATAATCTTCTAAATAATTAAAAACTATACAGTTTCCAATTCCGTGTTTAGTTCCTAATACAAATCCTAAACCATAACTCATAGCATGAGCAACACCTACTTGAGAATAAGCAATACTCATTCCTCCATGCCATGATGCCATCATTAATTTACCTCTTTTTTCTTCTTCAGTAAGGTCATTGTCTTCCAGAAACACTTCCAAACATAGGTCGTAAGCTTTTTCACCATAACTTTGGCTAAAATCATTTAAAAAGGTTCCTTTTAAGGATTCTACACAGTGGATAAAACAATCCATACCCGTATAAAACCATTGATTTTTGGGAATACCATCTAATAGTAGTGGGTCTAACACTACTTGGTCAAAAGTTGTATAATCACTGTTTATTCCTAGTTTTCGTATCGGTCCAGATAATACACAAGTTCTAGAAACTTCGGCTCCTGTACCTGAAATGGTAGGAATGCCGACATGATAAATAGATTTTGTTTTAATTAAATCCCACCCTTGGTAGTCTGCAGCACTTCCTTTATTGGTTAACATTAATGAAACCGCTTTTGCCAAATCCATTACAGATCCTCCCCCAATTCCTATAATTCCGGAAGGAAGATTATCATATCCTTCGAATATATCTTTTACAATAGAATCAACTTGGGATGTCTTTGGTTCTTCTTCGGCAGATACAAATAGTATTTTATCATTGTGTTTAAGTTCAATCCTTTTAACTACAGGACTCTGTTTCTCAAATACATCATCTACTAAAAAAATAAACGGTGCTTGAGTTTTCCTTTTCAAATCTAAAATTAAAGATAATTGGTTAAAACTCCCTTTACCAAATACCACTCTTGGCACCATAGGAAAATTACGATATTCGTTATTTACAGACATATATTAATAATTATTTTTATTCATTAATTTATTTGCTCGTATTAAATCTTCTGGAGTATCAATTTCTACAGCATTCTCCGTTGAAGATATAGCTAATTTAATTTTTTTTCCATATTCTAAGTAGCGAAGGCATTCAATTTTTTCTGAAGCTTCCAGACTACGCATGGGCAATCTATAAAAGCTCATTAAAGCTTCTTTTCTAAAGGCATAAATCCCTTTATGTTCATAATATTCCATTGGAATACTTCTATCTCGAGGATAAGGAATTGGAGAACGAGAAAAATACAATGCATAATTATTTTCATCAACTATTACCTTCACAAAATTTGGGTTATTTACTTCATTCCAATTGGTCATTTTTGTCATCAAAGAAGCTAAATCTATTGTATCTGCATCAGCTCCATTAAATAATTCAAGGACTTTTTCTAAATCATCTTTTGTTGTAAACGGTTCATCTCCTTGAACATTTACAACAATGTCTACATCCATATTTTCAATAGCTTCAGCGATGCGATCGCTACCACATTCGTGACTTTTCTTACTCATTATGGCTTTACCACCATTAGAAGTTATTTCATTAAAAATAATTTCACTGTCGGTAACCACATAAACTTCATCAAATAATTGCGTAGCTATTGTTGATTCATAGGTGCGTAATATAACGGATTTACCCCCTAAATCTTGCATTAATTTACCCGGAAATCTAGTTGCAGCGTATCGTGCAGGAATCATTGCTATTTTTTTCATCCATTCGTTTTAAATACCAAAAATAAGGAAGATTATACAATTAATAAGAATCTTTAAAAAATTCATTTTTAAATCCTATTAGGTATAATTTTTCTTTTGCTCTAGTAATTGCAGTGTATAACCAACGTAAGTAATCTTTATCAACTCCATTTGGTAAATAAGGTTGTTCAACAAAAACAGTATTCCATTGCCCTCCTTGTGATTTATGACAAGTAATCGCATAAGAAAACTTGACCTGTAATGCATTGAAATATATATTTTTTTTAACAGCCATAAACTTTTTATATTTAGAAGTTTCATATTCGTAATCTTTCATTACTTCTTGGTACAATTTATTTGAATCCTCATACGTTAATGAGGGTGTTTCAGAAGATAAAGTGTCTAATATTAAAACCGTTTCAAAAGGTTTCATGTTGGGATAATCAATCATTCTAATGTTAACGGTTGCGAATCTGAATCCATACAATTCTTTAATGTTAAATAATTCTAATATTTCAATAATATCACCATTTGCTATAAATCCAGCATTACTATTGGCTTCTAACCAAAAATAATTGTTTTTAACAACCATTAAATAATCTCCGACAGCCAATTCTTGTTCTTGATAAAGAATTCTTGTTCTAATATTTTGATTATATAAATAAGCACGTTTATTAGATCGCACTATAAAAACAGTTTCTTCATTCCCTAAACTTGAATAACAGTCTTCCAAAGCATCCATCAACTCTTGACCATCAATGGGACGAATTACATCTGAAAAATTTTCTTCTTGTAGTTTAAATGTTTCATAAAACTCCTCTTCTAATTGGTTTCTAATTTCAGAGGCATTAAAAAGAATACCACTTTTTTCCTCTTGCCTAACAACCTCATTCAATTCAATTGAAACCACCTCTTTGTCATAATAATTTTCTAAAGTTCTTTTATCTAAAGCTGGACTTATATCTAATTTAATGGGGGGAAGTTGTGCAGTATCTCCTATTAACATTAATTTGCATTGGTGACCACCGTATACATATTGGATTAAGTCACCTAATAACGAACCGTTATCGAAAAGTTTTGCTTCTGGGCTGCTATCTGGAATCATTGAAGCTTCATCTACAATAAAAATGGTATCCCGATGTTTATTTTTTTGCAATGTAAAACTAACTCTACCACCATTTTTAGATTTAGGATAATAAATTTTTTTATGTATTGTAAAGGCTTCTTTATTCGAATAATTACTGATTACCTTAGCTGCTCTACCAGTTGGAGCCATTAAAACAATAGATTTTTTTACTTTCCAACTATTTTTTACTAATGTCCCAATAATAGTTGTTTTACCAGTCCCAGCATATCCCTTTAATAAAAACAATTCCTTGTAATTATTATTTTCAGTGAAGGCTGCAATTAACCGCAAGGCACTATCTTGCTTATTAGTAGGATTGTGGGTAAAATTTTTTAATAAATCTAGGTAGAATTTAGATGTGTTCATTTTTTATTTAAACTTCAAGGCATTAAAGATAGTTATGTTTTTTTCGTAAATTACTTTTACGATTAAAAAAAAATTGTAGATTTGCGTTGAAGCATATTATTTAAAAAAAAATAATCCTCATTTATAAATTATGATTTTAAACATAGTACTAGGTACATTAATTTGCGTTGGTTTAGCTGTTTTATTGGATAAATTTGTTCCTTTAAAATTAAACCCTATCATTTCAGTTGTTCTTTGGCTAGTTATCTTATTCTTGGGATACAGTCTGTATAAATCTGTTATAGGTCCTGTTGAATTTAACAAAGTAAAACAGGTGCGTTATGCTAAAGTTATTGAAAACCTAAAAGACATTAGAATTTCAGAATTAGCATATCAAGAAATAGAAGGCAAATTTACTGGTGATTTTGATAGCTTAGTTCAATTTTTAGATACCGCCCAATTTGCTATTATTCAAAGGCGTGATACTAGTTTTGCAGATGTTGAAAGAAATAAAGCATTTGGTTTAGATGCACAAAAAGGTGGCTATTATAAAGAGCAAATTATAATTGATACTTTACGTTTTGCTTCTGTAAAGGATTCAATATTTGGTGGTTCTGATCGTTATAAAACGATGATGAATATTCCACTAGAAATTGCTAATGGAGCTACTTTTGAACTAAAAGCAGGTAAGTATGAGAAAAACGAATCCTTGTATTCTGTTTTTGAAGCAAGTGTAGCAAAGAGCTTAATTTTAAGTGATCAGAATCCAGACTTAATCAATCAGGAAGAACAATTAATTTCTGTTGATGGAATCAATGGTCCAACGGTAAGAGTTGGTTCCATGAATGATATTGACACAAGTGGAAACTGGCCTAAAACTTATGACACTCCAAAACAATAACATATCACAAAAATCAAATAAAAGACTGTCCGTACAATTATCATTGTCCGGACTTTCTTTTTTAGTGACAAATATTGAAACCAAAGAAACTTACTTTTTTTTAGAAAAAAAATATAAAAAACCGATAAATCCTGAAGAATTAATACTAAATCTAAAGTCAATTTTTAACCAAAATAAAGAGCTCAATAATACTTTTAATGAAGTCTCTATAATTTACGCAACTAGCTTATATAGTTTAGTTCCTTCCAATCTTTTTGATGCTTCAAAAACAAGCGAATATTTAAAATTTAATTCAAAAATATTAGCAACCGATTTTATTGCCTTTGATACTATAGAAAATTATAATATCACAATTGTCTACATCCCCTTTATTAATATTAACAATTATCTTTTTGATCGATTTGGCGATTTTAGTTATTATCATTCTTCAAGTTTATTAATTGAACATTTATTAAGTGAAAAAAAAACAGATGCATCAGCAAAAGTATATATAAATATTACTGATCATATATTTGATTTTATTACTGTAAAAAATGGAGAATTAATAATTTGTAACAGTTATGAATTTACTACTGCAGAAGATTTTATATATTATATTTTATTTTGCTTAGAACAGTTAAAACTAAATCCTGATACTGTAGATCTTTATATTTTTGGTAGTATTGAAAAAGAGGAGGATACTTATAAAATATTATATAATTATATTAGAAATATAACTTTTTACACTTTTGGAGATCAATTAATCCCTACTGAAAAAGAATCGTCACATCAAAATTTACTTTTAAAACTACTATAATTGAGAATTATTTCTGGAAAATATAAAGGCAAAAGGTTAATGGCACCAAAAAAGTTACCAGTTAGACCTACAACAGATTTTGCAAAAGAAGGGCTATTTAATATTCTTACGCATAGAGTTGATTTTGAAACAATCGCTTTTTTAGATTTATTTTCTGGTACTGGAAATATTAGTTATGAATTTGGCTCAAGGGGAACGGAAGATATAACATCAGTCGATGCTCATTATGGCTGCGTAAAATACATCAACACTATTTCTGAAGAGTTAGACTTCTCCATAAAAACAGTTAAGTCTGATGTTTTAAAATACCTATCCGCTACTTTATATTCTTTCGATATCATATTTGCAGATCCACCCTATAGTATAGAACAGTCTGATTTTGAAGCTATTGTAAATAAAATATTTGAAAGAAAATTACTTATTCCTGACGGGCTTTTAATTATTGAACATTCTAAGCATACCGATCTTTCAAAAAATAAATATTTTACAGAAGCACGAAGGTATGGAGGTTCTATATTTAGTTTTTTTGACCTATAAAAAAAAGCAGACCTATAAGCCGGATCCTGTATTAGCAAAAGCTAATTCTCATCATTTATCTAAAAATATTGTTACCAATACCTTTTATCTGCCTACCCTCCTGTATTGGGCGGGAACCCTAAAGCACAGGTTTACATGGCATTGCACCGCATAGAGTTTACCTGGTTTCACTACAGCATTACCTGTACATTCTTTCTGCTGCACTTGTCCTAATACGCAAAACGTATTGACGGCTGTTAGCCGCTATGCTTCCCTTTGGTGTCCGGACTTTCCTCCTTAATTTTAAAACTAAGACGATGAGACGGTCTGCTGGAGCAAATGTAGAATATTTTATAAGTAAATGTTAATAAAAAGAACAAAATAAGAAGTAAAATCATCCACTAAAAAAGCATACAATTTCTATATTTGTTTTAACACAATTTTATGGAGCCTTTTATAGTATCAGCCAGAAAATATAGACCAACACAATTTAAAGATGTCGTTGGCCAACAGGCTATTACCAATACTTTAGAAAGTGCTATTGAAAATGACCATTTAGCACAAGCTTTACTATTTACTGGACCACGTGGTGTTGGAAAAACAACTTGTGCTCGTATTCTAGCTAAGAGAATCAATCAAGATGGTACCGAAAAAGAAGATGAGGATTTTGCATTTAATATTTTTGAATTAGATGCTGCTTCAAATAATTCGGTGGATGACATCAGAAATTTAATTGATCAAGTTCGCATTCCTCCACAAGTTGGAAAATACAAGGTATATATCATTGATGAAGTACACATGCTTTCATCTGCAGCCTTTAATGCATTTTTAAAGACCCTAGAGGAACCCCCAAATCATGCTATTTTTATTTTAGCAACTACCGAAAAACATAAAATTATTCCAACCATACTTTCTCGATGTCAAATATTTGACTTTAGAAGAATTACGGTAAAAGACACAAAAAATCATTTAGCAAAAGTTGCAAAGTCAGAAGGAATTAATGCCGATGATGATGCGTTGCATATTATTGCACAAAAAGCAGATGGGGCTTTACGTGATGCTTTATCAATTTTTGATAGAGTGGTAAGCTTTTCTGGTAATCAGTTAACAAGAGAAGCCGTAACTGAAAATTTAAACGTTTTGGATTATACTTACTTTTTTCAAGTAACAGATTTATTACTCATTAATAATATTCCTGGTAGTTTGGTTTTATTTAACGATATTTTATCAAAAGGTTTTGATGGACATCATTTTATTATGGGTTTAGCTTCTCACTTTAGAGACTTATTGGTTTGCAAAAGTCCTGAAACTATTCAACTATTAGAAGTTGGAGACCAAGTTAAAAAAATGTATTTGGAGCAATCTAAAAAAACAACTCATTCCTTTTTAATTGACGCAATCAAAATTTCAAATAACTGTGATTTAAAATATAAAACCAGTCGAAATCAACGATTATTAATTGAATTATGCTTAATACAATTGGCATCAATAACTTTTATTTATAAAAATTCGGAAGAAAAAAAAAAGTCTAGTTTAAAGGAAAACGTAAAAGTTCCATTTTTTGTTATTCCACCTTCACATTATAAAATTCAATCAACTTTAATAGAAAAACCTCTTAAGGCCAGTTCCATTGTTTCAAAAAAAGAACAGATTAATAACAATTTAGAAAAAGGAGTTAATACTGATATAAAACCTTTAGTGAAAATTGAAGAAGTTAAAAAAGCTAAATTAAATATAACTACAGATAGGATTAATAAAAAATCAGCTTTTTCTTTAACTAGTATTAAAGAGAAAAAAGAATTATTAAAAACAATTAACGAGAACAAGCAGGAAGACACTGATAAACCAAAGAAATCATTTTCAGAAAATGATTTCCAGGTAGTATGGAAAAAATATTATCAAAAATTAGAGAAAGATGGTAAATTTAATTTATGTTCTCACTTATCAATGTCAACACCAATATTAAAAGGTTCTACCATTCATTTAGAATACCCAAATTTCACCATTAAGACAGAAGTTGAAAGGGCACAACACGATATCCTTTCCTATGTAAAAGAGAAGTTACAAAACTATGACATTGACCTAGAAATTATTGTTAATGAAACTACTATGAAACCCTACGTTTACACCCCTATAGAAATATACGAAAATTTAAAAGAGAAAAACCCTTTAATTGATAGCCTTAGAATAGAATTAGGTTTAGAGTTATAAATAATATAAAATTATGTTAGGACTTAAATTACCAACAGACCCACGTTGGATAAATATTGTAGAAAAAAATATTGAAGAAATTCTAACAGATCATGCCTTTTGTGAAATAAAAGCTGCTTCGACTGCAATATCGTTAATGGTTTCATTTCCTGAATATACAGAATTAGTCAAAGAAATGCCAAAACTTGCAAAAGAAGAAATGTGTCATTTTGAGTTGGTACATGGTTTAATAATTGATAGAGGCTGGAATTTAGGCAGGGATAGAAAAGATAATTATGTGGTTAAATTATTAAGTTTTTTCCCTAAAGGAGGTAGTAGAACCAATCAGTTAGTTCATCGTTTGCTTTATGCAGCATTAATTGAAGCAAGAAGCTGTGAACGTTTTAAAATATTAGCTAATAATTTAAAAGATAAAGAATTATCAGAATTTTTTAGAAGTCTTATGGCAAGTGAAGCCGGTCATTACATGCTGTTTTTAAACTTTGCAAGAAAATATGGTGATAGAAAAGAAGTGGATAAAAAATGGCAACAGTTACTATCTTTTGAGGCCGAAATCATGAAAGATTTAGGCACAAAAGAATCCATTCATGGTTAATATTTTTCATTATATAAACTTCGTATAATACCATCCGACAAACCAATTTTAGGAACATATACGCATTCTGCCCCACTCCACTTCATAGAAAAAATATAAATCTTTAGGGCAGGTATTATTACATCTGCACGGTCAGGATTCATACCTAATTCAACGATTCTATCATCATATGAAAATGATTTTACTTTGTTGTAATAATCAACTAAATAACTGTAGCTCAATGGGTTACCTGTTTTTTTTCCACTATATTTATAAGTACTATTAATATTTCCTCCGGTACCTAACAAAGTGATATGATCATACTTTTGGGTATTATTTTTTATCCAGACTTTCATTTGATCCCATATTTTATCATTCACCATTTTATTAATTAATCGTACGGTTCCCATTTTAAAAGATTTTGAGGATACCGTCTTGCCTTCTGAATAAATAGTTAATTCAGTACTTCCTCCTCCAACATCAACATATAAAAATGTTTTATCGTGAACTAGATATGATTTTAAATCTGTTGAGGCTATAATTTTGGCTTCATCATTTCCATTAATAATTTTGATTTCTATTCCTGTTGCTTTTAAAATATTTTTCACAATAGTTTTACCATTTGATGCTTCGCGCATTGCAGAGGTTGCGCAAGCTTTATATTTTAGAACATGATGTGTTTTCATTAATAATTGAAAAGCTTTGAAAGAATCGACCATTCTTAGGTAACTTGCTTCTGAAATCTTTCCGTTAACAAAAACATCTGCTCCTAGACGAATAGGAACACGAATTAAAGATGTTTTTTTAAATTTAACATCCTTACCTTCTCGCTCAATTACGGACACGATAAGTAAACGTATTGCATTTGATCCGATATCTATTGCTCCGTACTTTTCAATTTTTAGCATAAATTATTATTGAATGTTCTTTAGATTTCTTGGGAAAATGATATTTTTAGTTTGTCCATATTTGATATATTCCCATTTTTCGATGTTAAATAAGATTTCTACGAAACCACAAGTTGGAATATTATCAATAATTTTATCTCCTATCATATTTGTAATTGAAGTTAAAGCATGGTTGTGCCCCACTATTAATATACAGTCTAAAGAGTTGTTTAAATTTTTAATAGTTTCCAAAACTTTCTTACCTCCAAAATCATATAAAGATTGATTTATAATAAAATTTTTATCGGAAATATTAAATGAGTTTTTGAAATATTTTGCCGTATTTTTTGCTCTTGTAGCATCACTGGTAATTATTTTCTCAGGAGGTTTAATACTCTTTACATACTCAGAAACTAATAAAGCGTCTTTTTTTCCGCTTTGTTTTAAAGATCTTTTATGATCGTCGCATGGTTCTTTCCAAGATGACTTAGCATGCCTAAGTAGATATAAAGTTTTCAATTTTATATATTTATAATTAATTAATATACAATAATTTAAATAAATTTTATTAAAGTATCATTAAGGTGATAATCGTTCGATAACCCAATCGTGTTCTTTCAAAGTATACAGAATTCTATCATGTAACCTATTCGGTCTTCCTTGCCAAAACTCAATAGAAATTGGAGCGACTAAAAAACCTCCCCAGTAAGCTGGCTTTTCAATTTCTTTTTCAGCATATTCTAATTCTAAAAGATTTAATTTTTTTTCTAAAATCTTTCTATTTTCAATTACATCACTTTGACTAGAAACGATTGCTCCTAATTTACTTCCATTAGGTCTTGAATTAAAATAGTTTTCAGAATCCTCCTTTGAAGTTTTAGTTGCAATTCCTTTAATAATTATTTGCCGTTCTAAACTAGGCCAAAAAAAAGATAAGGATACTTTTTCATTGTGCATAATAGATTTTCCTTTTTCACTTAAATAGTTCGTATAAAAATAAAAGCCATATTCATCATACTTTTTTAAAAGAACTATCCTCCCTTTTGGAAACCCATCTAAACCTAAAGTAGTTAAAGTCATTGCATTTACCTCTTGTACTGATTTAGATTTCTTTATATCAGAAAACCAAGTTTGAAATTGCTTTAGGGGATTCGTATCAACAGAAGATTTCGACAACTTCCCTTTTTCATAATTTTGTCTGTAATCTTGAAGGTTTTCAGTCATCATACATATTTATACGCAAGTTACAAATTTGAATAATAAACTTGGATTTAAAATTTCAAAAAATATTAAATAATAAACTTTTTACCATCTTCTGCTAACTCTACATTATTAAATACCTGTTTTGCTTCAGTTTTAAATTCTTCTATACTTGAATATCTTGTAGAATAATGTCCTAAAATCAATCTTTCAACAGTTGCTTCTTTGGCAATTAAAGCTGCTTGTCTTGCAGTACTGTGCCTTGTTTTTTCACATAAATGATGGTGTTCATCTAAAAAAGAAGACTCATGATATAAAGCTGTTACATTTTTTATTATTGGAATACATTGCGGGTAGTATTGAGTATCAGAACAAAATGCATAGGATTTTGGTTTTTCAGGATTGAAAGTGATTTGTTTATTTAAAATTAATTTACCGTCATTATTTTCAACATCACTCCCTTGCTTTATTTTTTTTAAATAACTTATATCAACATTATGTTTCTTGACAGCTTTTACATCTATTTTTCGCTCACCTATTTTCTCTTTAAAAACGAAGCCATTGGTGTATATTCTATGTTTTAAAGGTACTGTTAAAACAGTAACTTTATCATCTTCAAAAATAATCTCAGATTCTTTACTTTCTAGTTCATGAAATTTTAAAGGATAATTAAACCAAGCTTTACCAAGCTTTAGTTGAAGTAATATCACTTCTTTTAATCCTTTTGGACCATAAATATTTAACTCGGCTTCTCGACCGAGAAGCATAAATGTAGATATTAATCCAATTAAACCAAAATAATGATCTCCATGTAAATGTGAAATAAACACATGTTTTATCCTAGAAAATTTTACTTTGTGACGCCTTAATTGGATTTGAGTACCTTCGCCACAATCAATTAAAAAAAGATGATTCTTTATGTATAGAATTTGGGATGTTGGATGTGTTTTTGGTCTTGGTGTAGCAGAATAGCATCCTAATATAGTTAATTCCATGGAACATTTTTAAAATCCTAACTCACGCTCTATTTCTTCTATTTCTATTATATCTTCTGCTTCTTGAAGAGTTGGCACAATCATTATTTCTTCTGGTAATTCACTAGCGTTTAAACTATTGGTCACAACTACAAATGATTTATTCACCTCTTTAAACTCATCAGATACCTTTTGAAACAACAATAAATCGTTAAGAGAAATTAATTGATAATCCAATAAATCTATTATTAAATTCTTATCTTTTAATTGGGTAGTTAGTAAAGGTTTTAGCAAAAAAATAAATTTTTTTAAGTCATTGCTCTTTTCTTTAACTACAACAAAATTATCATGTGTACTAATTGTCATTTAACTAATTTTTGAAGCTAATAGATACAAAACTGCCATTCGAATAGCGACACCATTTTCAACTTGATTCAGGATAATAGATTGTTTACTATCAGCAACATCACTTGTTATCTCCACACCTCTATTAATAGGTCCTGGATGCATTACAATAATATTCTTATCTAGTGAATCAAGTATTTTTTTATTGAGCCCAAATTGTTGAGTATACTCTCTAGTCGTTGGGAAATAACTAATATCCATTCGTTCATTTTGTACGCGCAGCATGTTAGCCACATCACACCATTGCAATGCCTTCTGAAGATTAGTTTCTACACCAACTCCAAGAGAAGATATAAACTTTGGTAATAATGTTTTAGGTCCACAAACTTTTACATTTGCGCCTAATTTTTTTAATGCGAAAATATTTGATAATGCAACTCTAGAATGAAGAATATCCCCAACAATTACTACATTTTTACCAGCCACATCTCCTAAACGTTCTCTGATGGAATAACAATCTAATAAAGCTTGAGTTGGATGTTCATGAGCGCCATCTCCAGCATTTATGATACTTGCATTTATATGTTTAGACAAAAACATACCTGCTCCTGGATTGGGATGTCTCATAACTACCATATCCACCTTCATAGAAAGTATATTATTTACAGTATCGACAAGAGTTTCTCCTTTTTTTACTGAGGAAGAAGAAGCTGAAAAATTAACAACATCAGCAGATAATCTTTTTTCTGCTAACTCAAAAGACAATCTAGTTCTTGTACTATTTTCAAAAAAGAGATTAGCAATAGTGATATCTCGAAGCGATGGAACTTTTTTAATAGATCTATTAATAACTTCTTTAAAATGATCTGCAGTTTCGAAGATCAATTGGATGTCAGCTTCGGTTATGTATTTGATTCCCAATAAGTGCTTTACACTTAATTCACTCATAATTTTTCTTTAAAAATGCTATAGGCTTTCAATAATTAATACTTTAGACTGCCTATTGCTAATAGCCAAAAGCTTAAAGCGAGGATAGTTTTAACTATTTATCAAATAAACAGTATCTATTCCATCGTTTTCTTTCCAACAAACCTTTACCTTTTCGTTATTAATGGCATCTACTTGTCTGCCTCTGTAATCTGGTTGAATAGGTAAATGCCTACTAAATCGCCTGTCAATAAACGTTAGCAACTCTATTTCTAGTGGTCTTCCAAAAGATTGTATTGCAGTTAGCGCAGCTCTTATACTTCTTCCAGTATAAAGAACATCATCTATAAAAACAACTTTTTTATCTTCGACTATATAGTTAATTTTAGTTCTATTTGCTTCAATAGGCTTATCGTTTCTTCTAAAATCATCTCTGTAAAAAGTAATATCCAAATATCCTAACTCAATATTTTTAACATTATATTCAGTTTCCAATAACAATTTTATCCTTTCAGCTAAAAATATACCTCTTGGCTGAATTCCAATTAAAACCGTATTTGAAAAAGTATCGTGATTTTCTATTAATTGACAAGCCAAACGATGAAGCGCTATATTAACTTCGGTTGCGTTGAGTAACACTTTTTGGCTCATAAGTAGATTCTAAACTATTGTTCAGTTCACAAAAATACTACTTTTTTTGCGTTTACCTATTTTGTAACAAAAAAAAACCTCTCTTAAAAAAGAGAGGCTTAAATATTTAGATTAAAAAGGACTTATTTTTTGCCATCCATTTTATCTTTAAGATCTTGAAGCGTTTTATTTGCATCACCAAGAGTTGGCTTAGCTTCATCAGAAGCTTTAGCTTGTTTCTTAGCAGCTTGCTTGACTATCTTAGCTTCTTCTTCTTTATGAATAATCATATGTGAAGCAACTACTTTTTTGAACTCTTTATTGAATTCAATAATTTCAAATTGCACTTCTTCACCTTTTTGAAGTTTCGTACCATCTTCTTTTTCTAAATGACGCGTTGGAACAAATGCTACAATTTCATCATTGAAATTAATGGTTGCACCTTTATCTACTATTTCAGAAATAGAGGCAGTATGTTTAGTACCTAAAGCAAAGTCTTTTTGGTATTTATCCCAAGGATTTTCTGTAGTTTGTTTATGGCCTAAACTTAATTTACGCCCTTCAACATCTAGTTCTAATACTACAACTTCTAATTCATCTCCGATATTGGTAAATTCACTTGGATGTTTAATCTTCTTAGTCCAAGATAAATCACTGATATAGATTAAACCATCAATTCCTTCTTCCATTTCAGCAAAAACACCAAAGTTTGTAAAATTACGCACGATACCTTTATGAGTAGAGCCTACAGGATATTTTTTAGTAATATCAGTCCAAGGGTCTGGAGTAATTTGTTTGATACCTAGTGACATTTTGCGAGTATCACGATCTAAAGTTAAGATGATTGCTTCAACCTCATCACCTACAGTAACAAAATCTTGAGCACTACGTAAATGAGTTGACCAAGACATTTCACTTACGTGTATTAATCCCTCAACACCATCAGCAACTTCGATAAAAGCACCGTAATCAGCAATTACAACAACTTTTCCTTTTACCTTATCTCCAACTTTCACCGCTTCACCTAAAGAATCCCAAGGATGACTACTAAGTTGCTTAAGTCCTAATTGAATACGAGACTTATTCTCATCAAAATCAAGAATTACAACATTTAATTTCTGATCAAGTTCAACTATTTCATTTGGATGGTTAATTCGAGACCATGAAAGATCTGTAATATGAACCAATCCATCAACTCCACCTAAATCAACGAATACACCATATGAAGTAATGTTTTTAACAACTCCTTCTAGTACCTGTCCTTTTTCTAGTTGACCAATAATTTCTTTTTTCTGTTCTTCTATATCTGCCTCAATAAGTGCTTTATGAGAAACAACAACATTTTTAAATTCATGATTAATTTTCACAACTTTAAATTCCATTGTTTTATCTACATACACATCGTAATCTCGGATAGGCTTTACATCTATTTGTGAACCTGGTAAAAATGCTTCAATTCCAAAAACATCTACAATCATACCACCTTTTGTACGACATTTAACAAAACCATTAACAATCGTGCCTTCATCATGTGCTTTATTAACACGCTCCCATGCTTTTATTGTTCTTGCTTTACGATGGGAAAGAATTAACTGACCGGTACTGTCTTCACGTACATCAATTAAAACCTCAACTTTATCTCCAACTTTTAAAGCTGGATTATAACGGAATTCGTTTAGTGAAATAACACCTTCTGATTTGGCATTTATATCAATAATTGCATCACGATCTGTTAAAAACACAACTACACCTTCAACTACTTCATCATCAAGTGTGTCTACAAAGTTATCTGCTACTAATTTCTCAAACTCTTCTAACTTACCATCATCAATAGGATCAATTCCTTCTTGATAATTATGCCAATTAAAATCATTTAAAAATGCTTCTGGATCTTTTTCTTTAAGAGAGAGTTCCTTTTTTGGTTCTTCTTTTACAGCTTCTTTTTGAGTATCGACAACTGCATCTATTGTTTCAACAACTGCTTCTACTGGTGTTACTAATGCTGCAACATCCTTTACTTTTTCTTTTGTTTCTTTTTTAGCCATTTGCTAATAATTTATTTTCAGTTTTAATTAATTACTGAAAACATTGGTTTTGTATTCTGTGCTTTACAAGTATTTATGCGACATTTACACAGAAGCGTTTATTGTTTTTTATCTATTTCCTTTTAATTCTTGTTTTGCCGCTAAAAGGAGTGCAAAATTACTGCTTATTTATTGATTTTCAAAAACTTTCTTGCAAGAATTGTTTTTATTAAATTGATAAGAACGCTTATACTGTCTTGCTACAAAATTTAAACCTCCTTGTTTATTTTAAAATAAACATTTAAATAAATTATAAATTATAGGATTCAATAAAAAAAATTGGGGTATGGGAATACAAAAATGATTAAATTGATAAGTAGCTAAAAAACTATTAACCTATATATTTCTTGAAGCAGATTAACTTTGAACAATAATCAATAAATACAAATAATTCATTATGATAAATTTTATGCCCCCGCAAAATTGTTTTGAAATTTAAAGAAAAATAGAATTATTAATGAATCATAAATAATGAAAAATTGTTCTAATTATAATATTCGTAATCCGTTTTTTGTTTTAAAACTAGGCTGAAGCAGATCAACTTCCTCACCATTTACTGCTCCTAAAATTAAACATTCACTCATAAAATTCGCAATTTGTTTTTTAGGAAAATTAATAACAGCAACAACCTGTTTATTTAGTAAATCTTTCTTTTTATAAAGAACAGTCACTTGGGCTGATGTTTTTTTAATACCAATTTCTTCACCAAAATCGATTGTTAATTTGAAAGAAGGCTTTCTAGCTTCTGGAAAATCAACTGCATCGATAACAGTTCCTATTCTCATTTCTACTTTTTTAAAATCTGACCAATTTAAATTATTCATTATATAATTGTAACTTTATTTTTTTAATTAACGAATATAGCAATATTTAAATGTCATTAACTCCATCAAAAATGTTGCCATTAGGCACTAAAGCACCAGATTTTAAATTAATAAACCCAATTTCTTCAAAACAAATAAAACTAAGCGATTCTAGGGGGAAAATAGCAACAGTCATTATGTTTATATGCAATCATTGTCCATTTGTAAAGTACCTAAACAATGAACTCGTTGTTATCGCTAACGAACACATAGATAAAGGTATTGCTTTTATCGCAATAAATAGTAATGATATCGTTAACTATCCTGAAGACGCTCCACTAGAAATGATAAAAACTGCCAAGGAAAACAACTATCCTTTTCCTTATTTATTTGACGAATCTCAAAAAGTAGCAAAATCATATGATGCAGCTTGTACACCAGATTTTTACCTATTCGACGATCAATTAAAGCTCGTGTATAGAGGCCAATTAGATAGTTCTAGACCAGGAAATAACATTCCAATCACAGGAAGAGATTTACGCTTCGCAATTGATTGTATTTTAAAAAAAAAACCACAACAAGAAGAGCAAAAACCAAGTGTAGGATGTAATATTAAATGGAAATAAAAAAACAGTCAACATTATAATTGACTGTTTTGTAATTAATTTTTCTCAATATTATTTTTATAGTATTAAAAAAATAAATATTTATGATTTCATTGGGATTGTTTTATGAGTTTTTTTGGATTGCTATCTTCTTGAATAATGTACATTGCTTTATGTAAGGTTCATCGGTCAGCTGAATCTTACGTTAGTAATGTTTGTTTAGTGAAAAGAGTATAACTTTAATTAGTTGTACTCTTTTTTTTATATGAAAACGTTTGTAACTATTTCTAAAGAACTAATAACCTATTTAAGAAAAAATTATCATCTGACATCTAATATTATGATAAAGTATCTTATTTTATATTCATTAATTCAACATCAAAAACTAAAGTTGCATTAGGAGGAATTACTCCGCCAGCACCAGCTTCTCCATATGCCAAATGAGAAGGAATTACAAAACGAGCTTTATCTCCTTTATTTAATAACAAGATACCTTCATCCCAACCCGGAATAACGTTTCCCATTCCTATTGGAAATTCAATAGGATTTCCTCTTTTATAGGAATCATCAAAAACTCCACCTTCAGCAAACATTCCTTTGTAATGTACCGATACATTCTGACCCTTTTGAGGCTTTATACCATCTCCTTTTTGGATAATTTTATAACGAAGACCACTTTCTGTTTGATCAAATCCTTCAGATAAGGCACCCAATAAATTATCTTGAGCTTTTTTTGATGCAGCTTCGCGTTCAGCTTTTGCTCCAGTAAATTGACGAAATGCTTCTATAGAGTTCCATTTCTCAGCTTCCTCACCTACTCTAATAATTTTAACATCTATCATAGAATCTCCTTGCTCGATAGCATTTACTACATTCATCCCTTCTACTACATTTCCAAAAACAGAATGCTTATCATCTAACCAAGGTGTTTCTAAATGAGTAATAAAAAACTGGCTCCCGTTTGAACCAGGACCTGAATTAGCCATAGACAAAACACCAGGAGCATCGTGACGTAAGTCTGGATGAAACTCGTCATCGAATTGATATCCAGGACCACCTACTCCAGTACCTTGAGGATCACCTCCTTGAACCATAAAATCTGGTATTACCCTGTGAAATTTTAAACCATTATAATAAGGAGTTCCTTGCGCTATTGCATTGTTTTCAAGTTTTCCTTCTGCTAAGGATACAAAATTACCAACCGTTCCAGGAGTTAACTTAAAAGAAAGGCTGATTAATATATCACCTTTTTCTGTATTAATTTTTGCGTAAATACCGTCTTGCATGATTAATTTTTAAAATGAGGTGCAAAGGTACATATTCAATATACTATTTCATAAATATTTTAAACAGTATTAACAATTTAATTAATTTTAGGGTTTAATTCGCTATGTCACTAAAAAATTTAATGCGATATAAGCGTAATTCTTCTTCTTCATAATCCCCGTCAAACTCTTCCATTGCAGCTTCTATATCAGGGGTTTTAGCATCTTCAAGGAAATATTCATGAATTTCCTCCTGCTGATCTTCATCTAAAATTTCATCAATCCAATAATTAATATTAAGCTTAGTTCCACTATTTACAATAGCTTCCATTTCTTTTATCATATCATTCATTTCCATTTTTTTTGCATCCGCAATATCTGTCAATGGCAGTTTCTTGTCAACATTCGTTATTACATATAACTTTAATGCACTATTTATACCTGTAGATTTCACAATTAAATCGTCTGGACGCATTACATCGTTTTCTTCTACATAAGTTTTTATTAATTCAATAAACGTACCTCCATATTTATTAGCCTTTCCCTCTCCTACACCATGAACATTGGACATTTCTAATAAAGTCATTGGATACTTTAAAGCCATATCTTCCAAAGATGGATCTTGAAATATTACAAATGGTGGAAGTTTTAATTGATCAGCTACTTTTTTTCGTTCCACCTTTAAAATTCTAAATAAATTATCATCTGTTACAAAACCTCCCCCTTTTTGATTCGTTATAATAGTATTATCATTCGCTTCTTTAAAGGAATGATCTTCGGTCATCATAAATGAAATAGGTTTTTCTAAATAATCTAAGCCTTGTTGAGTGATTTTTATTAAACCATAAGTTTCAATATCTTTTCTTAAAAACCCTGCCACTAATAATTGACGAAGTAATGCCATCCAATAAGGAGCTAAATGTTCAGTTCCTGATCCAAAAAAATCTTTATCTTCAGTTCTATGAGATTTGATTAAAGCATTAGAATGAGCAATTAACACATTAACAACCTCCTTAGATTTATACCGTTCATTAGTTTCCTTAACAACATGCAATAATTTAATAACTTCTTTTTGAGCCTCGTGTTTATTTTTCGGAAAACGCATATTATCATCCAAATCTCCTCCTTCACCAGTTTCATTATCATATTCCTCTCCAAAATAATGAAGAATAAATTTCCTTCTAGACATGGATGTTTCTGCAAATGCAACTACTTCTTGAAGTAATGCATGGCCAATTTCTTGTTCAGCTACAGGCTTACCACTCATGAATTTTTCTAGTTTTTCAATATCTTTGTAAGAATAATAAGCAAGACAAATACCTTCTCCTCCATCTCTTCCGGCTCTTCCTGTTTCTTGGTAGTAGCTTTCTATACTTTTAGGAATGTCATTATGAATAACAAATCGAACATCCGGTTTGTCTATCCCCATACCAAAAGCAATGGTTGCAACAACGACATCGATATCTTCCATTAAAAACATATCTTGATGTCTCACTCTTGTTTTTGAATCTAGTCCTGCGTGATAAGGAACTGCTTTTATACCATTAACCTGTAATGCTTGAGATAACTCTTCAACTCTTTTGCGGCTTAAACAATAAATAATACCACTTTTACCTTCGTGTTGTTTTACAAAACGGATAACATCTGCATCTATATTTTTTGTTTTCGGACGCACTTCATAATATAAATTAGGACGATTAAAGGAAGCCTTAAAAGTGTTTGCGTCTTGAATGCCTAAATTCTTTAAAATATCTTCTTGTACTTTTGGAGTTGCTGTTGCTGTTAAGCCAACTATAGGAATATTATCTCTTATACGCTCAATAATTTTCTTAAGATTCCTATATTCTGGTCTAAAATCATGACCCCATTCACTAATACAATGAGCCTCATCAATTGCTACAAAAGAAATTTTAACCGATTGTAAAAATTCAACATTTTCATCTTTAGTTAAAGATTCAGGTGCTACATATAACAATTTTGTAATACCAGAAGTAATATCACTTTTTACTTGTTTAACTTCTGTTTTATTCAAAGATGAATTTAATACATGAGCAATTCCTGTTTCCGAAGATAAAGCTCTTAAAGCATCGACTTGATTTTTCATTAAAGCAATGAGTGGAGAAACCACTATTGCTGTTCCTTCTTCAATAAATGCGGGAAGTTGGTAACATAAAGACTTTCCTCCTCCTGTAGGCATAATCACAAAAGCATCCTTTTTATCTAAAACACTTCTAACTACTTCTTCTTGTAAACCTTTGAATTTAGTAAATCCAAAATATTTTTTTAACGCTGCGTAAATATCTATTTCTGTCAAACTTATAAGTAAAATTAAATTTATTGCTTCCCTAAAATAAAAATTGTAATAACAAACTAACAATTGTAATTTAGCAACTGGAACAAGAAATATCTTTTTTATAATTTAGGGTGTAATTTTTTTGTTTTTTTGCAGTTTAAATATAATACATTATGAAATAGTTACCACTAAAAAATTTCAAAACTTTGAAAAATCGAAATCAGATAATTTCAGTAGCGAAAAAGACTATTGATACCGAAAGTAAAGCCATTAAAAACTTGATAGAGCTAATAGATGATTCTTTTGCAGATGCAATAGAATACATTTATAATTCAAATGGTAGGGTAATCATTTCAGGTATCGGTAAAAGTGCAATTATAGCTACTAAAATTGTTGCAACACTAAATTCTACAGGCACTCCATCTATATTTATGCATGCAGCTGATGCGATTCATGGAGATTTAGGAACAATTTTAGACGATGATGTTGTTATTTGTATTTCAAAAAGTGGAAATACACCAGAAATTAAAGTACTAGTTCCATTAATAAAATCCAGAGGTAATAAGTTAATAGCTATTACATCAAATAAAGCATCTTTTTTAGGTGAACAAGCTGATTTTATTTTAAATGCTCATGTTGAAAAAGAAGCGTGTCCAAATAATTTAGCACCAACAACAAGTACTACAGCACAGTTAGTGATTGGTGATGCTTTAGCTGTTTGTCTTTTAGACTTAAAAGGTTTTTCTAGTAAAGATTTTGCTAAATTTCATCCAGGTGGTTCTTTGGGTAAAAAATTATATTTAAGAGTAAGTGACTTAACAAAACTGAATAAACAACCTGAAGTACAATTAGATACCGATATTAAAAAAGTAATTATTGAAATTTCAGAAGGCATGTTAGGTCTAACAGCGGTCGTAGATGATAGCAAGGTCGTTGGAATTATTACAGACGGGGATTTAAGAAGAATGCTTTCAAAAGCTGATAGTTTTCATGGCTTGACCGCAAAAGATATTATGTCTAAAAACCCTAAAACAATTTCAAAAAATGCGATGGCTGTTGAAGTTATAGACATTATGGATACGAATGGAATCACACAAATCATTGCTGTCGAAGATGGCAAATATTGCGGAATTGTGCACATTCATAACCTTACTAATGAGGGCATTATCTAATGACTAGGAAAATAAAAAAATCGACTGAAAAAGAAATGTCTTTTCTAGATCATCTCGAAGAATTAAGATGGCATTTAATTCGATCTGTATTAGCAATTGTTATATTGGCTTCTGTAGCCTTTCTTGCTAAGGATTTTATTTTTAATGTACTAATTTTTGGGCCAAAACAGGCAGATTTCCCAACCTATAAAATACTTTGTAAAATAGCTCAATTTGTAGGTTTTAAGGATAGTTTTTGTTTTACTGAACTTCCTTTTAGAATTCAAAGTAGAACTATGGGAGGTCAGTTTTCAGCACATGTTTGGACTTCTATAACCGCTGGTTTTATAGTAGCGTTTCCATATGTCTTACTTGAAATGTGGAAGTTTATAAGTCCTGGATTAAGACTTAAAGAGCGCAGTTCAGCTAAAGGATTTATTTTTATAGCTTCTGTATTATTTTTCATTGGAGTATTATTTGGATATTATGTGGTAACCCCATTATCCATTAATTTTTTAGGAACCTATCAAGTGAGCGGTCAGGTTCATAATGATTTTGATTTAAGCAGTTACATCTCCTTAGTTAGAGCCTCAGTGATAGCTAGTGGTTTAATTTTTGAGTTACCCATACTAATTTATATCCTTACAAAAGTGGGTGTAGTAACTCCAGATATGTTAAAGAAATACAGAAAAGTATCACTTGTGGTAGTATTAATTCTTTCAGCTATAATTACACCACCAGATATTGCCAGTCAAGTAATTGTTTCTGTACCTATAATTATATTGTATGAAATAAGTATATTTATTTCAAGAGCAGTCATTAGAAAACAAGAAAAAATATTGAAAAAACAAACTGAATAATAGCTTAATTAAGCTATATTGTTGTGTATTATTTATAAGAAGACCTATGAAGTTAAGAGCCGAAAATTTAATGAAGTCCTATAAAGGTCGTAAGGTTGTAAAAGGAATTTCTGTTGAAGTAAATCAAGGTGAAATTGTTGGTTTGTTAGGCCCGAACGGTGCTGGAAAAACTACTTCATTCTACATGATAGTTGGCCTTATAAAGCCCAACGGTGGTACTATTTATTTAGACCATAAAGAAATTACTAAATACCCAATGTATAAGCGTGCTCAAAATGGGATTGGTTATCTTGCTCAAGAAGCTTCCATTTTTAGAAAATTAAGCGTTGAAGACAATATATTAAGTGTATTACAGCTAACTAAATTATCTAAAAAAGAACAAAAAGAAAAAATGGAATCACTTATAGAAGAATTTGGTTTGGGACATATTCGAAAGAACAGAGGTGATTTGTTAAGTGGTGGTGAACGAAGAAGAACGGAAATTGCGCGAGCACTTGCTACAGATCCCCACTTTATTTTATTAGATGAACCCTTTGCTGGAGTAGATCCTGTTGCAGTAGAAGATATACAAAGAATTATTGCTAAACTAGTAACAAAAAATATCGGTATACTTATTACCGATCATAATGTTCAAGAAACATTGGCAATTACCGACCGAACCTATTTAATGTTTGAGGGAAGTATCTTGAAACACGGAATACCAGAAGATTTAGCAAATGATGAAATGGTCAGAAAAGTATATTTAGGACAAAATTTCGAACTAAGAAAGAAAAAAATCACTTTCTAATTCTCATTAACTAAATTAAATAAAGCTTTAAAGCTCTCAAAAAAATGTAACATTTTTTTAGATGGCTCGTCTTACTTTTATCTAATCAACAATACAGTTATTGTGCAAGAAATTCTGACATTAAATAATCTTACTAAAAAATATGGCTCACTAACCGCTGTAAATAATCTTTCAGTGACTATTAAAAAGGGTAACGTATATGGGATCTTAGGGCCCAATGGTAGTGGAAAATCAACAACTTTAGGTATTGCATTAAATATAGTTAATAAAACAAATGGAACGTTTCATTGGTTTGATGGAGTTGGAACTACCCACGAAGCTTTAAAAAAAGTCGGTGCTATTATAGAACGTCCTAATTTTTATCCTTACATGACTGCAGCTCAAAACTTAAATCTTGTCTGCATAATAAAGAAAGTACCTAAAGAAAAAATAAATGAAAAACTTAAACTAGTTGGATTATTAGATAGAAAAAACCATACATTTAAATCTTTTTCATTAGGAATGAAACAACGTTTAGCTATTGCTTCTGCACTATTAAATGATCCGGAAATATTAATTTTAGATGAACCCACAAATGGTTTAGATCCTCAAGGAATTCATCAAATAAGAGAAATCATTAAAAATATCGCTTCAGAAGGTACTACTATTCTACTAGCCTCCCACTTATTAGATGAAGTTGAAAAAGTATGTACCCATGTAATTATACTAAGAAATGGGAAAAGTCTATATTCAGGAAGTGTCGAAAACATGATAAGTAGTCACGGATTTTTCACATTACAGTCAGATGATTTAGATGAATTATCAAAAACTTTAGAAGAACACCCGAGCATTGGAACAATTAAAAGTGAAGGAATTCATTTGATTGCTTATTTAAAAGAACCATTAAGCGGTTCCGATTTAAACAAATTACTGGATGAAAAAGGAATCTACCTATCTTATTTAGTGCATCGAAAAGAAAGTCTGGAAGAACAGTTTTTAGAACTAACCAAAACTAAATAATTCAATTTTTAATCAATCATTATGCTACGTTTACTAACGATAGAACTTCATAAACTTAGGTATAACAAATCGGCTAAAGTAATTTCGATTGTTTATTTTATATTAATAACATTTATTGCTTTAATATCATCGATCGAATTTAATTTCGGAGCTATTAATTTTAGAATTGCTGATCAAGGAATATTTAACTTTCCATACATTTGGCACTTCAATAGCTATATAGCTGCTATCCTTAAATTATTCTTAGCTATCGTTATTGTTTCTATGACGGCGAATGAATACAGCAATAAAACACTTAAACAAAATTTAATTGATGGATTAAGCAAAAAAGAATTTATCCTGTCTAAATTTATAACTGTTGTATTATTTTCTCTGGTTTCTACATTATTCGTATTTGGTGTTAGTTTAATATTGGGATTAATATTTTCAGACTATAATGAACCAGGAATAATTTTCAGTGACATAGAATACCTCTTTGCTTATTTTGCAAAACTTATTGGCTTTTTCTCTTTTTGTTTATTTTTAGGAATTTTGGTTAAAAGATCTGCATTTGCATTAGGATTTTTACTGATTTGGAGTATTTCTGAAGGAATTATTTATAGTATTTTTAAATGGAAAATATTTAAGGATACCGATATAGCAGAAAGTATGATTCAGTTTTTCCCACTAACAGCTATGTCCAACTTAATAAAAGAACCTTTTTCAAGGTTGGGAGCAGTTCAAACTGCTGCAAATCAATTAGGAGAAGCTTTTGATAAAGATTATAGCGTTCAATCCTTAACGGTTATAATCGTTATGGTCTGGACATTCTTATTTATTTTTGGTTCATATTATATTTTAAAAAGAAGGGACTTATGAGTATTTAACTAAATCGGTTTATTTAAAAACTCGTATATTTAAATTTACAATATTATATGGGGAAGCTGGGCTACATATTTAATGTGTTTTTATTTTTATTTCCAACACTACTTTTTTCTCAAGAAGTCACTCTATTTCAACAATTTAATGGTCAATTTGATTATTTGTCATTTGGTAATACCTTAAATATTGGAGAAAATGGAAGTACTACCGATTGCATAATTTTATCAGAAAGTAGCGCTGATTTTGAATTACTGCCAGGACAAGAAATTCTTGCAGCATATTTATATTGGGCGGGATCGGGTAATGGAGATTTCGAGGTTTCCTTAAATGAGATTCCTATAGTTTCAGAAAGAGATTTCAATTTTTCTTTTATTAACAACGATAATGAATATGATTTTTTTGCAGCTTTTACAAATGTGACTTCTATAGTTAGTTCTTTAGGAAATACTACTTATACATTAAGTGATTTAGACTTGTCGGAAGCAATCCAACCTTTTTGCCAAATAAATGGTGGGAATTCTACTAATTTTGGTGGATGGTCCATTACATTAATTTATGAAGATGCATCACTTCCTCTAAACCAAGTCAGTATATTTGATGGCCTAGAGGCTGTTTTCGCTGGGAACAACTCCATAACAATCGAATTAAATAATTTAAATGTATTAGACAATACAGGAGCAAAAATTGGCTTCCTCTCTTGGGAAGGAGATTCTAGTATTGCTAATAACGAAACGCTTAGCATTAATGGTAATATATTAAGCAATCTACCATTAAACCCGCAAGACAATGCCTTTAATAGTACCAATAGTTTTACGAATTCTAATGAGCTGTATAACATGGATATAGATTTCTATAATATTGAAAACAATATTAATCCTGGAGATAATAGTGCTACCATACAATTAACTTCCAGTCAAGATCTAGTAATGGTAAATAACATTGTAACAGTTTTAAATACTGAATTACCAGATGCTACTATTGAAATTGATCTTTTAACTGGCAATGAAGAATGCGGAAACAGAGATATAAATATTGAATACACTATATACAATGTTAATTGCACCGCTGTATTGCCACAAAACACACCCATTTCTTTTTATGCAGATGTTATGTTAATTGGACAAACAGTAACAAATACAGAAATACCTATAGATGATAGTGAAAATGGAATAATAACACTAACCATTCCTCCAAACATACCATTAGATTTTTTATTAGAAGTTATGGTTGATGATACTGGAGATGGAACAGGAATTGTCAACGAATCCAACGAAAACAATAATGGATTTTCTGAAGAAATTCATTTATTTTTATTTCCAGAATTTCAAAGCCCAATAGATATAGAGATTTGTGATACTGAGGGAATAGAATTTTTTAATTTAGCCGATGCTACACAACCAATAAATCCAATTTACACAATCTCTTATTATGAAACTGAAGAAGAAGCAAACAATTATGAAAATGAAATACTCAACATAGAGAGTTTTGAAAATTCAGCAAACCCACAATCCATATTTATTAGAGTAGATAATGAAGATTGTTACCTTATTGATTCTTTTAAAATTGAAGTAATTGATTGTGCTTTACCGGATGCGACAATTTTTATAGAGAATAATATTTATGCATGTAGAGAACGAAATCTAATCATCGATTATACTGTTTTCAACTATAATGCTACTGCTGAATTACCTAAGGCTACTCCAATTTCTTTTTATATCGAAGGAATTCTATTAGGTCAATCTCAAACCCAAAATGAAATATTAATAAATGAAAGTGAAACACAATTTATAGAATTGAGGTTACCCGAAGATACACCTAATAATTTTGAAATTCTTGTTAGAATAGATGATATTGGAATCGGAGAAGGAATTGTTGAAGAATTGGAAGAAGGAAACAATGAGTATTTAATTCAAACTGAATTTGGAACCATACCTACTATAGATGAATTGTCAGATTTATTGGCCTGTAATGAAGGTTTAGATACTGCAACTTTTAATTTAACTCAGCAAAACGATTTAATTTCAACAAATATTAACGATGTAATCACCTATTACATCTCATTAGAAGATGTAATTTTAAATGAAAATGAAATTTTAGACCCTGGTAATTTTCAAAATAATACCAATCCGCAATTAATTTATGTTCGTTTAGAAAATGAGATCTGTTTTACTACAAGTTCTTTTTTAATTGCAACTGAAAATTGCATTCCATTTATTCCAGAAGGATTTTCACCTAATGCTGATAATTTCAATGATGTATTTGAAATTGATCATTTACTAAATATTTATCCGAATTTTGAATTAAAAATTTACAGTCGTTATGGTAATTTAATTTATCATGGGCTAAATGATGATGGATTCTGGGATGGAATTGCTAATAGAGGAATTTCTTTTAATTATCAACTAGTTCCGACTGGAGTGTATTTCTATGTTCTACATTTAAATGACCCCCAGTATCCTAATCAATTCATTGGAAATGTTTATATAAATTATTAGACTAAAAAACAGGTGTTAAACAATAAAATGCTTGCTAAAAAGTTATATTTTTACTGAAATTAAAAAAATAAAACATTGAGGTACTTATACGGATTAGTTTTGGTTTTTTGCATTGTTTTATGGAGTTCTTGTAGAAATGATTTTGATACTGTTCCAAATTCAGGAAATCTTGAATTTTCTCAGGATACCATCTATTTAGATACTGTTTTTACTAATATTGGATCTAGCACCAGAACATTAAAGGTTTATAATAGGAGTAGTGAAGACTTAAATATTCCAAACATTGAATTATCTGAGGGTGATAATTCAAGTTATCGATTAAATGTTGATGGAATTCCTGGTAAAACATTTGAAAATATTAATATTTTAGCTAATGATAGCATTTTTATTTTTATCGAAACAACCATAGATATCAATAATTTTCCTAATCCTGATAATTCATTTTTATATACGGACAAAATAATTTTTGATTCAGGAAGTAACAGTCAAGTTGTAGATTTAGTTACTTTAGTACAAGATGCTATTTTTCTTTATCCAGAACAATATTCAGATGGCACCATAGAAACATTAAATTTAGGGACTGAAGAAGAACCTATATTAATCGAAGGTTTTTTCTTGGAGGAAGAACAGTTAAATTTCACAAATGAAAAGCCTTATGTCATTTATGGTTATGCTGCCGTAGCTCCAAACAAAACATTAATAGTTGATGCAGGTGCAAGAGTTCATTTTCATAGAGATAGTGGAATCCTAGTAGCCAATACAGGGTCTATGAAAGTAAATGGTGCGCCAAGTTTAGATCCAGAATTAATGGAAAATCAAGTTATTTTTGAAGGGGATCGATTAGAACCAGCTTTCTCATATGTTCCCGGACAATGGGGTACCATATGGCTAACTGCCGGTAGTACAAATCATGAATTTAATTATACAACTATTAAAAATTCTATCGTTGGAATTTTAATGGATAGCAATGATGGAGACAGAACATTAACACTTAAAAACGTTCAAATATTTAATACATCAAGTACTGGTTTATTAGCGAGAACTGGAGATGTTTATGGTGAAAATGTTATTATTAACAATAGTGGTCAAACTTCTTTGTCCTGTTCTTTAGGAGGTCGATATAATTTTATCCATTCTACTTTCGCAAATTATTGGAACAACAATTTTAGATTATTCCCTTCTGTTGTAATAGATAATGTTTTACAAATTAGTGAAACAGAATTTGAAACAAAAGATTTAATAGAAGCTAATTTTATCAATTGTATTATTTATGGCAACGAAGCACGGGAATTGATATTTGTAGAAGATGAAAATGCGGCTTTCAATTTTAATTTTGTAAATAGTTTAATCCGTTTTGATGATCCAAGTGGAAATTATTCAGACGACCCAAACTATGATTTTTCTAATGAAAATTTATATTTAAATATAGTTAGAAACCAAAATCCTTCTTTCTTTAACACCAATTTAAATGATTTCAACATAGAGTCTGAAGTTTCAGGAGCCGATGGTATTGCTGATCCTGCTGGAGCTGCACTAGTTCCTTTTGATGCAAATGAGGTTTCTAGATTAGTTCCTCTTCCAGATGCTGGGGCTTACCAGAGTATTATTTTTCCTGATGAAGGATAATTTTTAATTTAAATTAGCAATTCCTTTGGTGACTTAATTTTAGTTTTTAAATTTAATAACTTTTAGTAAAATAAATAACTAAGCAATTCATTTTATAAAATACATCCTGATACAGCGAAATTGGGATATAAAAAAAGCCTTTTCGATTGAAAAGGCTTTTTACTTAAAAAATGATATATGTATTTAAAGGACTCTTACATTTACTGCATTCATTCCTTTTTTACCTTCTTTTAATTCAAATTCTACTTTATCATCTTCGCGGATATCATCATCGATTAATCCAGAGATGTGTACAAAATGTTCTGTGTTTGTGTCATCTTCAGTAATAAATCCAAATCCTTTGGAGCTATTGAAGAATTTTACTGTGCCTGTTTGCATTGTAATATATTTAATTAATTAGGATACAAATATAATAATTATATGCGATTAATTAACAAATAACAATTTATATTATTTTACAATAACTTTTTTTGATATCAAAGCATTCCCAATTACAAGGTTAAATAAATATATTCCATTGACAAAACGACTCATGTTTACTTTATCATCAGTTACTGTTAATTCTTTTTTAAGTACTAATTTTCCGGTCATATCAGTGACAGTTAAGTCAATGTTATTTATGTGATTGTCAATTTTTAAAGAAAATATTTTACCGGGATTGGGATAAATTAATACCCTATTATTCAAGTTAGAAACATTGTTTAAAGCTAAGTTTTCTCCTTCAATAATTGTTGTATGGCTATTTATCATAGGATTTGTTAGGATGTCAACATATCCACTTAACCAAGTAACTTTTATATAATCTATAACACTTGACTCCCCTATTCCAAAAAATTCATAGGCAGAATTTTGACCTAGATACCCTTCACCACAAAGTGTATAGTTATATTGTTTATTACCATTCACTGATATTTCAATCCAAGAACCAATTCCTTGCTTATTACTTTCTACACCTTCCAATTTTATTTTTATCCAATTATTATTTTGAGAACTTTGGTTTTTCCATATAAAAATATCATGTGGCTCATAATTTAAAACTATTATATCTGGATACCCATCGTTATTAATATCACCCATAGCATTTGAAAAACTTCTTGCAATATCATTATCAAAACCCGCAGCAAATGGTATGGAAAAATTACCCATCCCATCATTTTCATAAAATGCTGAAGGCAGAAAACTTGTTTCTCCATCAAGCTCTCCACTCACGTATAAGTCTAAATCAGTATCATTTTCAGCATCTAAAAAAACAGAACCCCAAGCAACAGATTCAAAAATAGTTCCATTCTCAGATGCAACATTAGTAAAAGTGCCATCTCCATTATTTTTAAAAAATACATTACCGTTAATGGTATTAGCGATGTATATGTCTAACCAACCATCTTTATTATAGTCACCAATTGTCGTTGACATAGCATCAATCGATATATTTGTACCTGTTTCTTCTCCTACTTCCAAAAAAGTTCCGTTACCATTATTTTTATAAAGTAAATTAGGAGTATCATATTTATCATTTGCGATATAAATATCTTGCCAACCATCCTTATTATAGTCAAAAAAAACTGCGCAAAAAGACAAGTGATTTTCAGTTGTTAATCCAGCAATATCATTAACATCAGTAAAAGTACTATTCTGATTATTTTTAAATAAAAAGTTAGACCCTACCCCAGAAGTTGTCGATCTAGAACATATATACAAATCTAACCATCCATCATTATTATAATCACCCCAAGATCCTCCATATGTTTCGTTATCTAAAACATTTAATCCAGATGATACTGTAATATCATCAAACGTCATGGAGCCAATATTCTGATATAAGCGATTGGAATCTGTATTACTTGTTACAAAAAGATCAAAGTCACTGTCATTATCGAAATCTACCCATTGTACTGTTTTTGTTTCAAAAAATGGATCTTCAAAATTAAAAAAAACTTCTGTGTATGTTCCCGTATTATTTTTAAAAAATCTGACTGGATCACCATCTTCAGAGGAAATAGTTATATCATCCCAGCCATCTCGATCAAAATCAAAAAATGAAATTCCTCCACCAAGCAAACCAAGTCCATAAGTTGAACCTCCACAACCTAATAAATTGGCTTCTTCACTAAATTCAATTTGTCCAGTTAAAGTATAACTAAAAATTATTGATACAATTAAAGTGCGGAATAGGGATTTCATTAGCATTTTAAAATTTACAAAGTATTGTATAATATAAATTTAACAAAAAATTATTTATTAAACAATGGTCTTCCTTCCATTAAATTATTTACTTTTTCTGCAATTTTTTCTAATTGTTCTTCATCATTAAAGCTCATGATTACTTCATCAACTAAATTAACAACAGTTATCATATCGGTTTCAACTAAGCCACGTGTAGTAATAGCTGGGGTACCAACTCGTATTCCACTTGTTACAAATGGAGATTTATCATCGAAAGGAACCATGTTTTTATTTACAGTTATATCAGCTTTTTCCAAAGCTTCTTCCGCTTCTTTTCCAGTTATATTTTTATTTCTTAAATCTATCAATAGCATATGATTATCGGTTCCACCAGAAATAATCTCATATCCTCGAGCTGCAAAAGCTTCAGCCATCATTTTAGCGTTTTTTTTAACTTGAATCGTATAATGTAAAAATTCATCAGTCAAAGCTTCTCCAAAAGCAATCGCTTTAGCAGCAATAACATGCTCTAGTGGCCCCCCTTGATTTCCAGGAAAAATTCCACTATTTAGCAATGAAGACATTTTTTTCAAATTTCCATTTTTAAATTTTTGTCCAAAAGGATTATCAAAATCGTTACCCATCATAATCATACCACCTCTAGGACCTCTAAGGGTTTTATGAGTAGTTGTAGTAACTATATGGCAATGAGGTAATGGATCTCCAAGAATACCTTTAGCGATTAAACCTGATGGGTGCGAAATATCAGCTAATAATAGTGCGCCAACTTTATCTGCAATTTCTCTAAAGCGCTGATAGTCAATTTCTCTAGAGTATGCGGACGCACCAGCAATTATCATTTTAGGTTTTTCTCGAATAGCAATTGCCTCTACAGTATCCATATTAATTAGTCCTGTTTCTTTATCTACTCCATAAAAAACAGGATTGTATAGTTTTCCAGAAAAATTTACAGGAGAGCCATGAGTTAGGTGTCCTCCATGTGATAAATCAAATCCTAAAAAAACATCTCCAGGTGACAAGCAGGCAGCAAAAACTGCTGTATTAGCTTGAGAGCCACTGTGTGGTTGCACATTCACGTAATCAGCTCCAAAAAGTGTTTTAGCTCTATCTATGGCTAATTGCTCAACTTCATCAACAATTTCACAGCCTCCGTAGTATCTTTTTCCAGGGTATCCTTCTGCATATTTATTAGTAAGAATAGATCCTGTAGCTTCAAGAACTTGATTGCTTACAAAATTTTCAGAAGCAATTAATTCTAAACCGTTTAATTGTCGTTTTTCTTCCTCTTTTATGAGCTCAAATATTTGATTATCTCTTGCCATATTTTTTTTTTTGAAAATTTAAAAATTAAAAATCAAAAATACAAAAAGCTTACTTGTTAATTTAAGTAATATTATATCTTTGATAAATATTTTACTAACATAAATATTTAAGTTATGCCTCTTACAGCAAACGACCCATCAAGAAAAACCTGGTTAGATACTTCAGCAAATACCGACTTCCCAATTCAAAACATTCCATTTGGAGTTTTTTTAACACGTGATGATATCATAACCATTGGTTCCCGTATTGGAGATTATGCAATAGATTTAGGGGCTTTACATCAATTGGGCTATTTTAATGGAATAGATTTAACGGATGATCTTTTTATGCAAGATAGTTTAAACGATTTTATTGCTGATGGAAGAAAAACCTGGAGATTGGTTCGCAATCGTATTTCAGAACTTTTTTTAGAAGGAAATTCTAAACTTCGTGATAATCAAGAGCACAGAAATCTTGTTTTATTTACAATGGATGAGGTTGAAATGCAACTTCCAGTTGATATAGGAGATTATACAGATTTTTATGCAAGTAAAGAACATGCAACAAATGTAGGGTCTCTTTTTCGTGATCCAGAAAACGCATTACTCCCAAATTGGCTTCGAATTCCAATTGGATATCATGGAAGAAGTTCTTCTATAATCCCTTCAGGAACTCCAATCCATAGACCCTATGGACAAACCAAACCAGGAAATGATGGTGTACCGGGATTTGGTCCGTCTAAACTTGTAGACTTTGAATTAGAAATGGCATTTATCACAACAGATGCTAATCAATTAGGAAAAAAAGTTCCAATAGAAAAAGCAGAAGATTATATTTTTGGATTGGTCTTATTTAACGATTGGAGTGCAAGAGATATTCAAGCCTGGGAATACGTTCCATTAGGTCCATTTTTAGGAAAGAGTTTTGCTTCTACTATTTCTCCTTGGATTGTAACATTAGATGCTTTAGAGCCTTTCAGAACAGATGGTCCAAAACAAGATCCAGCTCCACTACCCTATTTAAAACAGGGTGCAAACAAAAACTTCGATATTAAATTACAAGTTGCTATACAACCTGAAAATGATGAAGAGACGGTAGTGTCCAATTCCAATTTTAAATATATGTATTGGTCAATGGCGCAACAACTAACACACCATACTGTAAATGGTTGTAATGTAAGATCAGGAGATATGATGGGAAGCGGTACCATTTCTGGTCCAACAAAAGATAGCTATGGTTCGATGTTAGAATTAAGTTGGAAAGGACAAAACGCAGTGCTTCTAAAAAACGGTAAGGAACGTAAATTCATACAAGACAATGATACTATTGTAATGAGAGCTTTTTCTGAAAAAGATGGTTTACGTATTGGTTTCGGAGAATGTATCGGAAAAGTATTACCAGCAATTGATTAATTTTTTTAACTAAATTGTTCTAATAAACCTGCGTCTATTTGATGGTGAGAACTATGGTGGATTGTATTACCATCTTTTAAAACAATTAGTTGAGGGCTTTCATGAAATACTTGAAATCGGATTGCAATTTCATTTGAAATATCCTTAAAAGACAGTAAATCTAAAAAATATAGTTTAATCATCGTATTGTCTGATTCAAAATGACTTTCAAACTGTCGCAATGCCATACTACTTGTACCGCAACGAGTTGAATGTTTAAAGATAGCAATGGGTTGATGAAATGATTCCTTTTCTATTTCAATTAATTGATTGATTGAGGTTAATCGATTCCAAGGTATTATTTTTTTTGGTGCTCGTGATATTTCATTAGATCCAAATATCTTTTTTAAAATACTCATTATTTAGTTTTAATAATTTATAGTAAAAATACTTAATTCTTACAATTTTAATAGGCTTTTTTTACAATAGCATACAAAAATTTGAAAATTAATTTTTAAAATGTCATTTTGACGTTTTACTTACACTTAAATGCGCCATTTTGACAGTATTTATTAGTGGTTTACATTTTGATTATAAATACATGAAATTAATAAAGAATTAAAAAAACAATAAATTATGAACTTAAATAATTATACAATTAAATCACAGGAAGCTTTACAGCAAGCTCAACTGATTACTCAAATTTCTGGTAACCAGTTTATTGAAAATGAACATATTTTAAAAGGAATTTTTGAAGTTGATAAAAACGTGATACCATTCATACTAAACAAGCTAAATATAAATGTAGTTTTATTGAATAAACTTTTAGATAAACAATTAGAAAGTTTCTCTAAGGTGTCTGGAGTTAATATTATGATGTCTGCTACTGCTACAAAAACACTTAATGAGGCTGCAATAATTGCTAAAAAAATGAAGGATGAATATGTATCCATTGAACATTTATTTATAGCAATTTTTAAATCTAAAAGTAACATTGCTCAAACTTTAAAAGACCAAGGAGTAACCGAAAAAGGAATTAAAGCCGCTATCGATGAAATTAGAAATGGAGATCGAGTAACTTCTCAATCTGCAGAAGAAACTTATAATTCATTAAATAAATATGCACGAAACTTAAATCAGTTAGCTTCCGAAGGCAAACTTGATCCTGTTATTGGACGTGATGAAGAAATTAGACGAATCTTACAAATTCTATCACGTAGAACTAAAAACAACCCTATGTTGGTAGGTGAACCTGGTACCGGGAAAACTGCAATCGCTGAAGGGCTAGCGCACAGAATTATAGCTGGTGATATACCAGAAAACTTAAAGGATAAACAACTGTTCTCTTTAGACATGGGAGCATTAATTGCTGGAGCTAAATATAAAGGTGAGTTTGAAGAGCGTCTAAAAGCAGTTATTAAAGAAGTTACTACAAGTGATGGGAAAATCGTATTATTCATAGATGAAATCCATACTTTAGTTGGAGCTGGAGGTGGACAAGGAGCCATGGATGCAGCAAACATCTTAAAACCTGCATTAGCAAGAGGTGAACTTAGAGCTATTGGCGCAACAACACTTGATGAATATCAAAAATACTTTGAAAAAGATAAGGCTTTAGAAAGACGTTTTCAGAAAGTAATGGTGAACGAACCAGATACCGAAAGTGCTATTTCTATCCTTCGTGGAATTAAAGAGAAATACGAAACTCACCACAAAGTGCGCATTAAAGATGAAGCAATTATAGCTTCAGTAGCTCTTTCTCAAAGGTATATAACCAACCGTTTTTTACCAGACAAAGCAATTGACTTAATGGATGAAGCTGCTGCAAAAATTAGAATGGAAATCAATTCAAAACCTGAAGAATTAGATGTTCTAGATCGTAAAATAATGCAGTTAGAAATTGAAATAGAAGCAATTAAAAGAGAAAAAGATGAGGCTAAATTAAAAGTATTGAGAACAGACCTAGCAAATATTAAAGAAGAACGAAATTCTTTCCATGCAAAATGGAAAAGTGAAAAAGAAATAGTAGACGGTATACAAAATATTAAAACTGAAATTGAAGCTTTTAAACAAGAAGCTGATGTTGCAGAAAGAGATGGTGATTTTGGTAAAGTTGCTGAATTAAGATATGGAAAAATAAAAGAGGCCAATGAGAAATTAGTTGACTTAGAATCTAATTTGGCAGAAAATGAAAATGACACTACTTTAATAAAAGAAGAAGTTACAACAGAAGATATTGCTGAAGTTGTCGCAAAATGGACTGGAATACCTATCACAAAAATGCTTCAAAGTGATCGAGAAAAATTATTAAAACTAGAGAATGTATTACATCAACGGGTCGTTGGGCAAAATGAGGCCATAGTTGCTGTTAGTGATGCAATTAGAAGAAGTCGTTCAGGTTTGCAAGATGAAAAGAAACCCATTGGCACTTTTTTATTCCTAGGTACTACTGGTGTTGGAAAAACAGAATTAGCAAAAGCATTGGCCACTTATATGTTTGATGATGAAAATGCAATGACTCGAATTGATATGAGTGAATATCAAGAAAGACACAGTGTTAGTAGATTAATAGGTGCACCTCCAGGTTATGTTGGTTATGATGAAGGCGGACAATTAACTGAGGCCGTTAGACGTAAACCTTATTCTGTGGTATTATTAGATGAAATTGAAAAAGCACATCCAGATACCTTTAACATTTTACTTCAAGTTTTAGATGAAGGAAGATTAACTGATAATAAAGGACGAGTTGCCGATTTTAAAAATACGGTAATTATTATGACTAGTAATATGGGATCGCATATCATTCAGGAAAAAATTGAAAGAATAAAAGACATTGATACAGCAATGAAAAGTGCAAAAGTAGAAGTATTAGACTTATTAAAACAAACAGTACGTCCTGAATTTTTAAATAGGATTGATGATATTATTATGTTTACACCATTATCAAAAACAGATATTAAAAAAATAGTATCATTACAGTTAAAAGGACTTTCAAAGATGTTAGCTAAGCAACAAATTACTTTAGATGCTACAGAAGAAGCAATAGATTATATTGCTAAATTAGGATATGACCCTCAATATGGAGCTAGACCTGTAAAAAGAGTTATTCAAAAAGAGATACTGAATAACCTATCAAAAGATATTTTATTAGGAAAAGTAACAGTTGATAGTATCATCCTACTTGATAGTTTTAATGATGAAATAGTTTTTAGAAATGAAAATAATTTGGTAGAAAGTTAATTTTAAACAATAAAAAAACCTTCAGAAACTACACTGAAGGTTTTTTATTATAAATGAAATTATTTTATTTAATAATAATCTTTTTTATTGCTGAATTACTTTCAGTATAAACTTTTACAAAATAAGCACCTGAACTTACATTTAAACTAAATTTTACATCGCTTGAATTTGCATTTTTTGAATATACTTCTCTACCAGTGATATCGTAAATCTTAATACTTTTAGCTACCTGATTGTTCATTACAATTGTAATGTTTTGACCATTTGAAACTGATGGGAAGATTGAGAAACTTGGAATTGTTAAATCAGTAATACCAAGTGAGCACACCAAAATATCTGGTTCAAAACCTCCTGGAAAAGTAGCTTCAAAAGTAGTAATGTCTTCTACAGGCCAAATCTGTGAAGCTATAAGAGTTCTGTCAGGTCCAATCATACAGATAGTGGGATAACCATTAACTCCAAAATTATCCTTTACTGCTCCAGCACCTCCATCTGCACTTATAGCTGGCGCATGATTAAAAGGCCCTCCAAATGTATTTTCAAATGCTAATACTTCTGCATCTGAATCAGTACCGTTATTCATGGAAATCATAATTAAATCTCCTTGATTACAACCGTATTTATCAAAAAATTCATTGAATATTGGAATTGTTTGTTGACAAATTCCACATGTATCGAAAAAGAAATCTAAATAAATATATTTTCCATCATCAGCATATTCATAAAGATTATGCTGAACACCGTAAACATCGGTCACTGTAAAATCATCTACTACATCTCCTACATTATAGTTATTGGTCTGTGCAAAAGACACTAATGTGATTAGCAATAATAATGCTAGCGAAATAAATTTTTTCATATTGTTTTGTTTAATTATTTTAGATAAATCATACGAATATAGATTAAATCAAGCTATATAATTCTATGTTTAATGATTATAACAATTTAAATCTAATTTACCCTACTGCACAAATATTAAAAAAATAAAATTTATTTAAAATTTGAAAAGTAACTTTAGATGGTATTATGCTGCTGATAGTTTTTAGAAATGAAAATGATTTGGTAAATGGTTAAGTTAATAAACTAGTTTATTTTATAATTATCTTTTTTGTAGCAGAACTAGTTTCTGTATTTACTCTTAGTAAATAAGTTCCAGAACTTACATTCAAACTAAATACCATATTGTTAGCGTTTACATTTTGAGAATAAACTTCTCTTCCTGTATTATCATATACTTGAATATTTTTCGCTTCTTGACTTTCCATAATTAGGGAAATGTTTTGACCATTAGATACAGATGGTACAATAGCAAATTCAACATTCTGAACATCAGTAACACCTAATACTGTACATTCCAATACTTCTGGGACTAAACCAATAGGAAAAGTAGCTTCAAAAGTACTAACATCAGTTAAGGGCCAAATATCATTTTCTAATAAAGTTGTATCTGGACCAATCAAAATATAAGTTGGGTAAGCAGCAATACCGAAATTACTATCTACCGCTCCTGCTCCACCATCAGCACTAACTGCAGGTGCGTGATTAAAAGATCCACCATAAGTTTCTTCAAAATCAATAACTTCTTGATCACCATCTGTTCCATCATTAACAGAAATCATAATAAGCTCCCCTTCATTACAACCATATTTATCATAAAATTCATTAAAAATTGGGGTAGTAGCTTGACAAGGACCACAAGTGTCAAAGAAGAAATCTAAATAAATATATTTTCCAGCAACAGCATATTCATATAGATTATGCTCAACTCCGTTAACATCAGTTACCGTAAAATCATCTACAATATCACCAACATTGTAGTTGTTTACTTGTGAATTTGCAAAAAATGAAATTGCAAAAAACAATAAAAGGGAAGTGATTTTTTTCATATTTAGTTTGTTTTGTTATTTTAATGCAATTATAATTTTTTTTTAACAATTTACCAGCTATTTCAGCTATTTCAGCTATTTTTAAATTAAGTCTTTAAAAAATAAAAATATACCATTCGGTATATTTTTATATATTTGTGCATTAAACTAACAATAATGTTAACGAAATCTGAGCTTACCTCTAAATTTATCATTGAAACCGTTGCTCCTATATTTAACAAAAAAGGGTATGCAGCAACTTCTATGTCGGATATTACAAATGCAACCAATTTAACCAAAGGTGCTATTTATGGGAATTTTGAAAATAAAGAAGCTATTGCTATTGCTGCTTTTCATAAAAACGTAAATGATCTTTTATTAAAAGTTGCTAAACATCAAGAACAAAGTAAATCTCCACTTCAAAAATTATTTTTAATTACAGATTTTTATCGTAATTATTATGACTTTAGTAGAGAACTTGGAGGTTGCCCTATCTTAAACATAGGAGTTGATGCAAATCATCAAGACACAATACTTATAGAACATGTTCGGTTAGTGATCAATAAAACTCAGCATAATATTTCAAAATTGATAGATTGGGGAAAAGAAACTGGTGAGATTAAACAAGAGGTAAACTCTCATCTATTTTCAAAACGTTTATACAGTCATATACAAGGAGCGATATTTATGACCTATACCATGGATGACGACCAATATTTAAAACAAGCAATGATAGAAATGGATTCCATCATTAAAAACGATATAGAAAACTAAAAATTTATATGAAAAAATTACCCAATATATTACAAAGCGCTGTTAAAATAAGATTTCAAGATTGTGATCCTTTTAACCATCTAAACAATGCAGCTTATTTAAACTATTTTGTCAACGCACGCGAAGATCAAATATTAGAGCATTACGAAATCGACATCTATAAAATGGCTAGAACCGAAGGGAAAAGCTGGGTTGTTGCCAGTAATCAAATTAGCTACATCAATCCTGCTTTTTTAATGGAAGAAGTTATTATTGAATCTCAAGTATTAAAATTTGACACTTCTAGCATATCTATTGAAATGAAAATGTGGAACAAGGACAAGACAAAAATTAAAGCAGTTATGTGGAGTACCTTGGTGTATTTTAATTTAATGAAACAAAAAAGAGAACAGCATTCTGAAGAATTAATGAATTTATTTAATAGTGTCCTAAACCCTATAAAAACTACCCAATTTGAAATAAGAATAAATTATTTTAAGAAGAATTTCAAATTTTCAAAAAAACCAGCGATTATTTAAAAATCCTTAAGTTTGTTTTAAAATATATTGATATGAAAAAGATTCTGTTATTACTTTTAATTTTCACATTCGTTTTTTCCTGTAAATCTGATAAAAAAGAACAAGAAGTTGTAAAAAGTGATGTCACAACGTATTACTTAATAAGACATGCTGAAAAGGACAGAAGGACAAAGACCATGGACCCTCAATTAACCGAAGTTGGCTTAAAGAGAGCTGAAAACTGGTCGAAAGTTTTTAAAGATGTTTCTTTTGATAAAATATATTCTACACATTATAAAAGAACTCAGCAAACAGCAGCTCCAACTGCAAAATCTAAAGGTTTAGAAGTATTAAGTTATGATACAGAAAATTTATTTAATGAAGAATTTAAAACACAAACAGAAAAACAATCCGTATTAATTGTAGGTCATAGTAATACGACTCCAGCCTTTGTGAATGCTATTGTTGGAAAACAAGAATATTCGCAAATTAACGATAGTGATAATGGCAAACTTTTTATTGTTACTATCGATGATGGGATATCTTCAGTTATTATTGAAGATCATAATGAGTAATTAATCTAAAATAGCACCTATTATATTTTCAATTTTAATGCCAATTTTAATTCTCCATTAATAAATACACATCAAGATCTAAACTATTAGAACTATTTTTTATATTATATTTATTTTAGAAAAATGAGACAATAGTTAAATGTATATATATTACATAAATAGTTTACCTATTTTTGCAATATTATGGCGATTCAAAAAACAATAAAAATAAAAAATAAAAAGGCTCGATTTGAATATGAAATCTTGGATAAATTTATTGCAGGAATTGTATTACAAGGAACTGAAATAAAAGCTATTAGAGAAGGAAAAGCATCTATTACAGAGGCTTTTTGCGAGTTTAGTAATAACGAATTGTTTGTTATTAACATGACCATACAAGAGTATTCGCACGCAGCACACTTTAATCACACCCCAAAAAGTGAACGCAAACTATTGCTTAATAGAAATGAATTAAAAAAATTAGAAAAGCAAGTTAAAAATTCTGGGCTAACCATTATTCCCTTACTGATGTTCACTACAGAAAAAGGACTTGCAAAAGTTGAAATCGCATTGTGTAAAGGAAAAAAATTATTTGATAAAAGAGAAACCTTAAAAGACCGGGATAACCAACGTGATTTAAGTAGAATAAAAAAGGACTTCAATAAATAGAAATCCTATACTATTTTAAACTAATAAGTAATCAAACAACTCGCAATTTGAAAGGAATAAAAATGGGGAAACAACTAAAAGAATTAAACGCTGCATTACAAAATTTTATAAAAGATCAAAAAATATTCTTTGTAGGTACCGCAAGAGCTCAAGGAAGTGTCAACGTGTCTCCAAAAGGAATGAATACTTTTAGAATAATTGATAACAGAAAAATTATTTGGCTAAATCTTACCGGTAGTGGGAATGAAACTGCTGCTCATTTATTAGATAATAATCGAATGACCATTATGTTTTGTTCTTTTGAAGAAATGCCGCTTATTTTAAGGTTGTACGGAAATGCCAAAATTTTTCATGAAAATGAAGAGGAATATGTAGCATATAGTCCTCTTTTCGATAAATATGTAGGTGCTCGACAAATCATTGAAATGGATATTGACTTAGTGCAAAGTTCTTGTGGCTACGCAGTACCCTTTATGGAATTTAAAGAAGAACGAACTCAATTAGCCGAATCTGATAATAAAAAAGGCAGAGAAGGTATTCGGAAATATTGGAAAGACAAAAATACTAAAAGCATTGATGGCTTTGATACTATTTAATTCTTTGTACATTTCTTTAACAACAGAACTTTCAGTATCAATTTTTACAAAACACAAACCTTTTGAAAATTAAATACATCTATAAAGGTTAATTATTCTTAAGTTACAAAAAATAGTCTAATTTTTATCTTCCAATAAAGGTACAAATCTAAATTCACCAAATTCTTCTTTACTAAATTCGGTTGTTGATATTCGAGTAAAAACAGTCATAATCTGGCTCTGGTCACCAACAGGAATTACCAGTCTAGCTCCAATTTTTAATTGTGCCAGTAATGGTTTCGGTACAAAAGGTGCACCTGCAGTAACCACAATACCGTCAAAAGGAGCTTCTGCTTTAAGACCTATATAACCATCACCAAAAATGAGTTTTTTAGCTCTATAATTAAGTTTAGGCAAGAAGAGTTTTGTTTTTTTGAATAACTCGTTTTGACGCTCAATAGAATAAACCTGCATACCCATTTCTAATAGTACTGCTGTTTGGTAACCACTTCCGGTTCCAATTTCCAAAATTTTAGATCCTTTTTTCACATTTAAAAGTTCCGATTGTCTAGCTACTGTATAGGGCTGAGAAATCGTTTGATCGGCTCCAATTGGAAAAGCCTTATCTACATAAGCGTGATCAATAAATCCAGAATCCATAAATAAATGACGAGGAATTTTATCGATTGCACTTAAAACTTCCACATCAATAATACCCTTATTTTTAAGCGTATCTACTAATTTTTTCCGCATTCCTTTATGGGTAAAAGTATCTTGCAAAATTTTTAAATTTTAATATCTCAAAAATAGGGAATCAAGTTTCAAAAAGTTTGTTTTTATTTAAAATAGTTTCAAAATATTTAAATAAAAAAAAGGTTGAAAACCATTACATTTGTGTAAAATTATTTTTAATGTTAAATGCAGGTGTTATAGGTGCTGGTCACTTAGGTAAAATTCATTTAAAACTACTAAAAAAATCTACAAAGTACAAGCTTGTTGGTTTTTATGATTCTGATGCTAAATTAGCTAAAAATGTTTCAGAAGAATTCGGTTACAAAAGTTTTTCTACAATGGAGAATTTGATTGAAGCATCTGATATAGTTGATGTGGTAACTCCTACATTATTTCATTTTGATTGCGCCAAAAAAGTCCTAAATGCTGGCAGGCATTTATTTATAGAAAAGCCAATTACAAAAACCGTTAAAGAAGCTGAAACTATTAGAGAATTGGCAAAAAAAAATGGAGTTAGAGGTCAAGTCGGTCAGGTGGAACGGTTTAATCCGGCTTTTACTGCAGTAAACGACCAAATTAATAATCCAATGTTTATTGAGTCACATCGTTTAGCAGAATTTAACCCAAGAGGTACTGATGTATCGGTAGTTTTAGATTTAATGATTCATGATATTGATGCCATTTTAAGTGTAGTAAAATCTAACGTAAAAACGGTGACCGCAAATGGCGTTTCAGTTTTAAGTAAAACACCAGACATCGCAAATGCTCGAATTGAATTTGAAAATGGCTGTGTAGCCAACCTTACTGCTAGCAGAATCTCGATGAAAAACATGCGAAAATCTAGGTTTTTTCAAAAAGACGCCTACATATCTATTGATTTTTTAGAAAAAAAATGTGAAGTAGTAAAAATGAAAAATGCTCCCAAAAATCCAGATGATTTTGCAATGATTTTAACAAATGCAGAGGGAGTTAAAAAACAAATTTATTTTGAAAATCCAAATGTAGATACAAACAATGCCATTTTAGATGAATTGGAAGCGTTTGCAGATGCTATTAATACAAACACAACTCCTATTGTAACTTTAGAACAAGGAACGGAAGCTTTAAGAGTTGCTATGCAAATAATAGAAAACTTTAAAGACATATAAAAATTAAGTTTAATTAAAAAACACCCATCTTCTCGGGTATCAATATGAAAAATATTTCAGTTATAGGTGCAGGAACTATGGGCAATGGTATTGCTCATACTTTTGCTCAATTTGATTATAAAGTGCAACTTGTTGATCTTTCAGAAAATTCATTAAAAAAAGGAATTGCGACTATCACCAAAAATTTGGATAGGATGATTACTAAAGGAAGAATTACTATAGAAGATAAACTCCGTACTCTTAATAATATAACTACCTGCACTAATTTACAAGAAGGTGTCGAAAATGCAGGTTTAGTGGTAGAAGCAGCAACAGAAAATTTAGAGTTAAAACTTAATATCTTTAAAGAATTAGACAAATTCTGTTCTGATAAAACGATTCTAGCAACTAATACTTCTTCAATTTCTATTACAGAAATTGCAGCAGTAACAAGTAGACCTGAAATGGTAATCGGTATGCACTTTATGAATCCTGTTCCAATAATGAAATTGGTTGAAATCATTAAAGGTTATAATACCAGTCAGGAAACATATGAGATTGTAAAAGTAATTTCAGAAAAATTAAATAAAACACCTGTTGAAGTCAATGATTATCCTGGTTTTGTGGCAAACCGTATTTTGATGCCTATGATTAATGAGGCTATAGAAACATTATATAATGGTGTTGCGGGTGTTCAAGAAATAGATACCGTAATGAAATTAGGAATGGCTCACCCAATGGGCCCTTTACAATTAGCAGATTTTATTGGATTGGATATATGTTTATCGATTTTAAATGTCATGTATGATGGATTTAAAAATCCAAAATATGCTCCTTGTCCATTATTGGTTAATATGGTTACAGCTGGTAAACTAGGTGTTAAAAGTGGAGAAGGATTTTACGATTACAGTGAAAAAAGAAGAGCTGAAAATGTTTCAAAGCAATTCATATAACGTTAAGGTTAAAATTTTAAATAAAATATAAAACCTTTTACAATGGCGAAAATTATCCCTTTTAAAGCAGTAAGACCCACTCGGGATAAAGTGGGATTAATTGCTTCTAGATCTTATGAAAGTTATTCTACGAAGGAAAAAAATGCCCGATTAAGAGACAATCCATTTTCTTTTTTACATATTGTAAATCCTGGATATAAGTATCAAAAAGCAGTCACCGGAGAAAGACGCTATTCATTAGTTCGCAACAGATATAAAGAATTTAAAGAAGATGGTTCTTTTTTACAAGATAAAACTTCATGCTTTTATTTTTATAAAATAATAAGTAAAGAAGGACATGAATTTAATGGTATTATTGCTGGAGCAAGTACTCTAGATTACCAAAATAATATTATTAAGAAGCATGAAAATACTTTAGAACGAAAAGAAATTATATTTGAACAATACCTAAAAACCGTTGGATTTAATGCAGAACCTGTTTTATTAACCTATCAAGACAATACTTCATTAAAAAAAATCATAGAAGCTGTAATGCTAACAAGAGCAGAATATGAATTCACGACTACTTTTAGAGATACTCATTACGTTTGGAATGTAAATGATGAAAAAATTATTAAACAAGTAGAAGTTATTTTTTCAAAAATTAATAAACTTTACATTGCTGATGGACATCATAGATCAGCTTCTTCTAGTTTATTATCTACCCATTTAAAAAATGAAAATTCAAATCATACAGGAGAAGAACCTTATAATTTCTTTATGAGTTATTTAATTCCTGAAAGTGAATTGCAAATTTACGAATTCAATAGATTAGTTAAGGATCTTAATGGATTGAGTAAAGAAGAGTTTTTAATTTCTCTTGATGAATACTTTAGAATTGAAAATAGAGGAAATAGTTATTACAAACCTAGTAAAAAGCATCATTTTAGTATGTATTTAGATGGTGAATATTACTCTTTATATTTACGGAAAGAAGGATATCAAATTAAAAACTCTTTAGACACTCTTGATGTTCAAATACTATTCGATACTATTTTAAAACCAATACTAGGGATTAATGATTTACGTAATGACTCCCGAATTGAATACCCACACGGTAAAACAAATTTAGCTTATATTAAATCTATGATAGATTCAAAAAAGTTTGCTGTTGGTTTTAACTTACTCCCAATAACGATTCAAGAATTAAAAAATGTTGCTGATGAGGGATTGACTATGCCTCCAAAAAGCACTTTTATAGAACCTAAATTACGTAGTGGAATAACAATATACGAATTTTAGAAAATGAGTATTTCAGAAAATATATTAAAAATAAAATCCAAACTTCCTGAAGGTGTTGCTTTAGTAGCAGTTTCAAAAACCAAACCCATCTGTGATCTTTTAGAAGCTTATAATGTGGGACAACGTATTTTTGGGGAAAATAAAATTCAGGAAATGGTTTCTAAATATAATCAAATGCCAAAAGATATAGCTTGGCATATGATTGGTCACATTCAAAGAAATAAGGTTAAATACATGGCTCCTTTTGTGAGTTTAATTCATGGAGTTGATAGTTTACGGTTGTTAACTGAAATAAATAAACAAGCTTTAAAAAACAATAGAATTATACATTGTTTACTTCAGGTAAAAATAGCTACCGAAGAAAATAAATTCGGTTTACTAGAAAATGAAGTGTTAAATTTTATAGCTTCAGAAGAAATTAAAAAATTTAAAAATATAAAAATTGTTGGATTAATGGGAATGGCCACATTTACAGACAATCAAGAACAACTTCAAAAGGAATTTGAAATGTTGAAATGTGTGTTTGATAACCTTACTCATCGAAAGTCTTCTAATTTTAATTTAAAAACTCTTTCTATGGGTATGAGTGATGATTACCCAATAGCTATAAAAAATGGAAGTACAATGATTCGAGTTGGAAGTTTAATTTTTGGCAAAAGAACATTAGCATAAATTTAGAAATTGTACGCAATCTTAGACATAGAGACTACTGGTGGAAAATACAACGAAGAAGGTATCACAGAAATTGCTATTTATAAATTTGATGGACATCAAATAGTTGATCAATTTTTTAGTTTAGTCAACCCAGAAAAAAACATTCAACCGTTTGTAATTAATCTTACAGGAATAAACAACCAAATGCTTCGGAATGCTCCAAAATTTCATGAAGTTGCTAAGCGTATTATTGAAATAACAGATAATTGCATTATTGTAGCCCATAATGCTCAATTTGACAATAGAATTCTTAGTACTGAGTTCGATAGGTTAGGATATCCATTTGAAAAAAATATGCTTTGTACTGTTGAATTATCTAAAAAATTAATTCCAGATCTTCCCTCCTATAGCCTAGGAAAATTAGTAAGATCACTTGGTATTCCAATAACCGATCGCCATCGAGCTCAAGGTGATGCAAAAGCTACATTAGAATTATTTAAGTTATTATTAGAAAAAGATATTGAAAAAGTAATTATTTCAGATACTATAAAAAAAGATCCCAAAAGACAGTTAGAACCTAAATTATTAGATATAATTGAGTCTGCTCCAACAAATACAGGAGTGTATTACATGCATCGAAAAAATGGGAAGATTATTTACGTGGGCAAAAGTAAGAATATAAAAAAAAGACTTATTCAACATTTTACAAATGATAATAAAAAGTCTAAAAAAATTCAACTTGAAGTGGTGTCGGTTAGTTATGAAGAAACTGGAAACGATTTAATAGCTCAACTAAAAGAAAGTCAAGAAATAAAACAGTTGAAACCCATTTTTAATCATGCATTAAAAAACAATATATTTCAAAGCCAATTATACTCATATATTGATAAGAGTGGCTATATTAATCTAAAAATTGAAAAAGTACCAATCGAAAAAGAAGAAGAAAAAAATATAATTACAACATTCACTAATTACCAACAAGGAAGGAGTTTCTTATATAAAATAACTGATGATTTTCATCTTTGTCAAAAATTAAATCACTTGGAAAAAACAGAAGGATCCTGTTTTAATCATGACTTAAAAATGTGCAATGGGGCTTGTATTCAATCGGAAACATCCGTAAATTACAACATAAGGGTTCAACAATTCATTGATAAAAGCAGTTATGAATTTGACGACATGCTTTTAATAGATAAAGGAAGGTCTATTGAGGAACACTCTGTTATTTTAATTGAAAATGGAATTTATAAAGGTTATGGATTTTTTAATCTTAATTTTCAAATTAACAACCCAGAAGTATTAAAATCCATTATAAATGTCATGGAAAACAATAGAGATACGCAACATATTATACAGAGTTACTTAAGAAAAAATAAAGTTCAAAAAATTCTAAAACTAGAATAATTTTTAGATGAACATTGTTTTACTTAACTTTATATTTTAATTATATTTTATCAAAGATTTACCAGTAAATAATTGGCGTAAAAAAATTCATGAAATCATTTATGAAGCGGATACTCCCTTGGGAAAACTTTTCGATATTATTTTACTAATTCTAATTGTACTAAGTATCATTCTTGTAATGCTAGAAAGTGTTCAAGAGTTGGATCAAAAATATCATGATTTGTTTTATTATGGAGAATGGATTATAACTATCTTTTTTTCAATTGAATATATCGCTAGAGTAGTTACTGTAAAAAAAACATCAAAATATATTTTTAGTTTTTACGGAATTATTGATTTCTTATCTACCATACCATTGTATTTGTCATTTTTTATAGTAGGTTCACAAACTTTGTTAACAGTAAGAGCTTTAAGATTACTAAGGGTTTTCAGAATATTCAAGATTACTCGTTATGTTGGCGAATCCAATAAATTAAAAAACGCATTAATACATAGTCGTGTTAAAATATTTATTTTTCTATTCACTGTTTTTATTATAGCGATTATTTCAGGTACATTGATGTACATAGTTGAAGGTGAAAAAAGTGGATTTACAAATATCCCTGTTAGTATATATTGGAGTATTGTTACACTAACTACAGTTGGATATGGAGATATTGCTCCAGTTACAGCATTAGGACAATTAATTGCTTCTTTTATAATGATTTTAGGGTATGGTATTATTGCTGTTCCTACCGGTATTGTAAGTGCCGAATATTCAAGATCTAAAGATGAAAAAATACATATGAATACAACAGTTTGTCTTAAATGTCATGAAAATTTACATGCCGATGATTCTAATTATTGCCATCATTGTGGAACTATATTAAATTTAGAAACTGAAGATTAAATTGCAAAACAAAAAAACACTTATTTGTATTGTAGGTGCTACAGCCATTGGTAAAACAGCGCTTTCTATTAAAATAGCAAATTATTTTTCTACAGAAATAATATCAGCAGATTCAAGACAATTTTATAAAGAAATGAATATAGGAACTGCGGTTCCTTCTTGCTATGAATTAAAATTAGCTAAACATCATTTTATACAAAACAAAAGTATTTTTGAAGACTATAATGTTGGAAGTTTTGAAAAGGATGCCATTCAATTATTAGGTGATCTTTTTAAAATAAATCCAATTGTTGTTATGGTTGGGGGATCCGGACTTTATATAGATGCTATAGTTAAAGGATTAGATGAATTTCCTGAAGTTTCTGAAGAGATAAGAAATACACTTAAACATGATTATAAAAAACATGGTATTGAATTTATTCAAGAAGAATTAAAACAAAGCGATCCAGCTTATTATAGTAAAGTAGATTTACAAAATCACCACAGAATAATAAGAGCTCTTGAAGTATGTAGAGCCCAACATCTACCATATTCTTTTTTTTTAAAATCTAAAAATAAAACGCGCGAATTTGAAACGATATTTATTGGATTGCAAGCAGAAAGATCTTTAATTTATAATAGAATTAATTTGAGGGTTGATCTAATGATTAAAGAAGGTTTAATAGAGGAAGTAAAACAATTAGTTACTTATAAAACATTAAATGCCTTACAAACAGTTGGATACAAAGAACTATTTAAATATTTTGAAGGTAGTACTAGCAAAGAAAAAGCAATTGAAGAAATAAAGAAAAACACAAGGCGATTTGCAAAAAGACAAAGTACTTGGTTTCGGAAAAATAAAAATATTAATTGGTTTAATTATAACACTAAAGCTTCTGAAATTATTCATTTTATAGAAAACATTCTTCCTGTTTCTAAAAATTAATTAAAAATAGGAAGAAGTCCAATAAGTATCACTTAATTAATGATCTACCTCGCTTTTTACTACTAGTCTAAATCCTTCTCCATGTATATTAATAATTTCTACATCATCATCTTTGATTAAATACTTACGTAATTTAGCAATATATACATCCATACTTCGAGAAGTAAAATAATTATCATCTCGCCAAATTTTTGTCAAAGCTAATTCACGCGGCATTAAATCATTTTTATGCAAAGCTAATAAACGTAATAAATCATTCTCTTTTGGAGATAATTTTACAGGATTTTCTTTATTAAGTGTTAAAAAACGCAGTCTAGAATTTAAGAAAAAATTTCCTATTTCAAACTCAAACTCTTTACTATCTGAAACAGTATCAGTAGCTTTACGCTGAATAATTGCTTTTATTTTCATTAATAAAACTTCACTATCAAATGGTTTATTTAGATAGTCATCTGCTCCTACTTTATAGCCTTTTAAAACATCTTCTTTTAAAGCTTTAGCCGTTAGAAAAATGATTGGAATTTCTTTATTTTTCTCTCGAATTTCTTTTGCTAAAGTAAATCCATCTTTATAGGGCATCATCACATCTAGGATACAAAGGTCAAAATCTCCTTTTTTAAATTTTTCAAAACCCTCCATTCCATTTTTTGCATGAGTAACATCATAGTCATTCATTGCCAGATAGTCTTTAAGTACAGTACCAAAATTTGGATCATCTTCTACTAAAAGTATTCTTTTGTTTTCAGTTTCCATATTGTTATGATATTAGGTGAAATTTTATGCTAAAGGTACTCCCTTTCCCTTTCTCACTTTCTACGTTTATTTCTGCGCCATGGTCGTCTAATATTCTTTTTACATAAGAAAGTCCCAAGCCGTGGCCTTTTACGTTATGAATATTACCCATTTGTTCTCTATAAAATTTTTCAAATATTTTATTTTGTACCACTTTACTCATTCCAATCCCCTTATCTTGAATTTTCAATATAAGAAAGTTTCCTTGATTTTCAGTATATATATCTATTTCTGGAATGCCTTTTGAATATTTAATAGCATTATCGATTATATTGACAACGATATTAGTTAAATGATTATCACTACCATAAGTAGAATAATTTAAAGCGTTTAAGTGAGTTTTAATATAGCCTCCCTTATTCTCTATAATTAAGCTAGTATGCGCAATGGCATCCTCAATAATATAGTGAAGGTTTAAATCCCCCTTTTCTAAATCCAACTCATCATTTTCTAATTTCGAAATACGTAAAACATTTTCAACTTGAGTATGCATTCTTCGGTTTTCTTCTCTAATCATGTTATGGTATCTAGCGATAAATTCTTTATTATCTGATACTTTTGGGTTTTTCAAAGCATCTAAAGCTAAATTTATAGTAGCAATAGGTGTTTTAAATTCATGAGTCATATTGTTTATAAAATCAGTTTTTATTTGAGAAATTTGACGTTGTTTTAGTAATTGCCTTAAGGCACTAGTATAAGTCAAAATTATCACCCCAGTAAATAGAAGAGATAATATAGCCATTCCCATAATAGAACTCATCACAAAACTTTTCTTATCTGAAAAGTTTACATATAGTTGAAAATTTGTTTTTATTTCATCGTTTACAAATAGTGGCACACCATAAGTAGTAGAAGGATCTAAAGCAAAGTTTCTTGAGCGAATTTTTGTAGCTAAATCGTTACTATAAACAGCATATTCAAAATTAGTACTTAAACCTAATTCCTTGAGTTGTTCATTAATTAACTTCTTTATTTTTTCTCCCGAAGTTCTTTTATGAATGGGTGTTTTAGATAAAATATTTTTATAAGCATTTTCAAATTGGTTTCGCTCGTAGTCTTTTAATCGCTTAAAAGATTCTGTTTTAGATTGAACGTTTTTATTGCCATCAATTCCAGAAATAATTTTAGTTGTAATCTTGCGGCTAGTAATCTTTTTAAACTGAATACTATCCATATCCAAATCTAATGAAATAGGAGAAAATTTATAGTTTTCTTCTAAAACTCCATCTGAATAGATATATATCTCATCATTTCTATCATTGGTAGTACTGTAAATAAGTTCGCTGAAACTAGCTTGATCTGGTACTTGTATAGTATCAATTATACTATTATAAACATTATAATATTTTTCAATTTCTTCTAATTGAATTTCTCTAGATACCGATATAAGTACTTGGCGGATATTTAAAGTAAATTGATCTTCTCTGTTATCATATGAATTTTTTATCCAATACCCTTGTACAAAAATAATTCCCAACAAGGAAAGTGTCATTAGTACAATAAGAAATGAAAATAGTTTATTATTCATAAATCAAAAATAGAATTTTAACATTTATAGACTCGTATATTTAACCAAATGTTAACAAAATTTAAAATTCTGTTTATTCAAATCTTTTTAACAGAAATAAATGTACTTCCTCCACTTTATTTTGAGTATCTTTTAAATGTACGTTTTCAATTACAACATCCGCTAATTGACTCTTTTCAATATCACTCCATTGATTATTCATTCGGTTTTCAATTTCTTTTCTAGTAAGTTGGTCGCGGTTTTTTACCCGTTTTAAACGTTCCTCTTTAGGTGAAGTAATCAAAATAGTATAATCACATAATTTATAACTTGAAGATTCAAAAAGAATGGCAGTTTCTTTTATACAATATACCCCATTTTGTTTATCAACCCATTTTTTAAAATGATGAGCAACTTTAGAATGAATAATTTTATTTACTTTTTTTAATAATTCATCATCATTAAAAATCATGTCTGCAACATATTTTTTATTAATTTCTGTTTTTAAATATGAGTTTTTACCCAATAAGGCAATTATTTTTTTACGAATAACCTTAGAAGTATTTGTAAGTTTTTTAGCTTCAATATCAGCAATATAAACTGGAACTCCCAAATCTAAAAACATGGATAGAACTGTGGTCTTTCCACTCCCAATTCCTCCTGTAAGTCCAACAACTTTCATTTAAAGATTAAATAATTAATTTTATTTTCTTGTATTTCAAGATTAATTATAGATTCGGGTTGCTTGATTAAGTGTGGTATCATAAAATCTTCTTGATCATTTTTTTTATCAAAATCGCACATTAGTAAAAAATTAATAGCAGTTATATTATTATAATCCTCCATCGCTACTTCGAATCTTATGGCAACATTTTCAGGAACCAATCTTATAGATAGATCAGAGGGTAAATTATTAACAACAACTGGAATTAATAATGATTTCTGAGTAAATTCTTTTACAAAAACATCTAGTTTAACAGTGTCTTGTGAATATGAAATACTTGTATCATTTAATTTATTTAAATTAACAATAACCCCAATATTTTCATTAACATTTGTTAATTCTAATAATTCGGTTTTTATTTCAGTCAATGTTTCTAAATACTTTGTAGGTCCAGAAATTGTTATAGAATCTGGAGATATTTTATATTGACCAATCGAATTAAATCCATTTTTAAACTTAATGTTTTCCAACAAAGAAACTTTTACTTTTTTTGTTTTTAATTTATCTAAGAATACTTCCATTTTTTCAATCGAAACATTATTTACTATAATATCATTTTTTAATTGTGAAGTGATAGTTCGTTTAAGTTCACTTTTGGAAATTATAAAACTAGAAGTTCCTGCTTTAATATATTTTGGCAAATCAATAGTTATTATTGGTTTGTTTATTTTATAATATAAAAAATAAAAACCACTCGTTGTAAAATCAAAACTTACTATATCATAATTGTTTTCTGAAACAATAACTCCAAGTGGAGCATTTATATAGTGAATTTCAGCTTCTAAATTAGATGTAAACTCTCGAGAAAATTTTGAAATAAACCAAATAAATGTTGTTACAAAAAGGAATAATAGAAACATCTTGGGTTTCCCTTTTTTTGTGTAATTTGTTTTAGTTTCTGACATCGACTTTAGAATATATTTATGTTAAAATTACTCAAAAAATAATTTAGGAAACTGTTTTTTAGGATCTCTTTTTAAAAAACGTATATAGATGGTAGATTTCAAAAAAGCAGAACCATATCCCATGAATTGTATGAAAACTGCAATAATAGTTAATAAACCAATAGATATACTTTTATTCTTAATACTAGCATCTAGAAATATTATACTTAAATAAGCTACTGTTGGTACTAAGAATAAAAAATTAAAAAGGATTGCAAAACATAAGGAAGCAATCACAAAAAAAACAAAAAGAGTAGGAAACCAAAAAGTGATGTTAGCAGTATTTGGATGCCAATCATTTAATATAGGTCTCACCAAACCAAACTTATAAACTTGCTGATAAAATTTTTTCCATGAAACCCTTCGTTTATGATAAACAAAAGCGTTTGGTATAAATACAGTTTGATAATTTTCTTTTAAAATACGTTGAGATAAATCTGGATCTTCACCAGGGTGAATTTTTGAAAAGCCGTTAGTTTTTAAAAACACATTTTTAGAAATTCCCATATTAAAGCTTCTGGGTTCAAATTTCTTGATACTTTTTTCACTTCCCCTAATACCTCCAGTGGAATAAAATGAAGTCATTGCATAATTAATTGCTTTCTGAACTAATGAGAAATCAGTATTTGCAGAATCTGCTCCACCAAAACAATCATAAAATCTTTTTTTCAAAAAAGCATCTACTGTTTTTAGATAATGAGAAGGTAAAATACAATCGGAGTCCAAAATGATAAAGTAGTTACCTTTTGCCCTTTGCATGCCAAAATTTCGTGAATTTCCGGGCCCAGAATTTTCTTTAAAATAATAAGAAATATTTAATTTTTCTTGAAAACCTGATATAATGTCTTTACAAGTATTAGAAGAGCCATCCTCAATTATTACAATTTCATATGCTGCTTTAAAATCTAATTTCAAAAAACTTTCTAAAAGTTCTTTCACTTCTTCTGGCCTGTTAAAAACAGGGATTATAAAAGAATATGTTATAGAATCAAGCATTAAACAAAGGTAAGTAAAAAAAAAGCCACCCATAATTACTTATGGATGGCTCCTCGTTTTATAAATTTTATTATTTCATAAAAGTTTCCATTACTTCATTACTCACTCCCATATTTGAGAAGCCTCCGTCATTATATAGGTTCTGAAGCGTCACCCTTTTAGTTAAATCACTAAACATAGCAATCGTATAATTAGCACAATCTAAAGCGGTAGCATTACCTAATGGTGACATTTTTTCAGCATAAGCAATAAAACCATCAAAACCTTTTACCCCTTGCCCAGCCGTTGTAGGTGTTGGAGATTGAGAAATAGTATTTACCCTAACTTTCTTATCCCTCCCAAAAAAGTAGCCAAAACTACGAGCGATCGATTCTAAATAGGCTTTGTTATCAGCCATGTCATTATAATCTGGGAATACACGTTGTGCTGCCATGTAAGTTAAAGCAACAATACTACCCCACTCACTCATTGCATCTTTTTTGTACAACACTTGCATTACTTTATGGAAAGAACCTGCAGAAACATCCCAACCTTTATGAGTAAAGGTATAATTCTGATCGGTATAAGCTTTCCCTTTACGAACATTAACAGACATTCCAATTGAGTGTAAAACAAAATCGATTTTACCACCTAAAATCTCCATTGATTTATCTACTAGATTTTCTAAATCTTCAATACTGGTAGCATCTGCTGGAATAATTTCAGAATTAGTTTTAGTTGCCAATTCATTTATTTGTCCCATTCTCATTGCAATTGGTGCATTTGTTAAAACAAATACTCCACCTTCTTCATGAACTTGTTCGGCTGTTTTCCACGCAATTGAATTTTCATCTAAAGCTCCAAAAATAATTCCTCGTTTCCCTTTTAATAAATTATATGCCATCGTTTTTTGTTTTTTACGGTTGTAAATATACACTTTAATTCAATAGTTCTTTTGCTTGATTTATTGCTGAAATCGATTTGTTTTTACCACCAATCATTTCTGCAATTTCACTAACTCTTTCTTCTTTTGTTAGTGTTTTTAATTTTGTTTCAGTGAGCTGATTCACATCTTCTTTGAAAATTTTAATATGCTGATTTCCAACTGCTGCTAGTTGTGGTAAATGAGTAATTGTAAACATTTGCATTGTCAAACTCATCTCCTTTAAAATTTCAGCCATTTTGTAAGCAATTTCTCCTGAAATACCAGAATCTATTTCATCAAAAATAGCCGTTGGCAACTTTTTGTATTGGGCGATTACTGCCTTAATCGAAAGCATAATTCTACTTAATTCTCCACCTGAAGCAACTTTATTTAAGGGACCAAAATTATGTCCCTTATTTGCAGTAAATAATAATAATAATGAGTCTGTACCATTTTTCTTAAAAATCGTTGTTGAAGTTAATTCAAACTTAAAAGCTGCATTAGGCATTCCTAATTCATTTAATATATACGTGAGTTTATTTTTTAAGGTTGGTATAACAATTAGGCGCTTTTTATGAATTTTATTGGCGAGATCTTGTACCTTATTTTTTAATTTTCCTTTATATATTTCTAGTTTTTCAATTTCTCCATCTAGATTATTAGTGATTTCAATTTTTTCTTCTAATATTTTTTGAATTTCAACCAATTCAGGAACTGTAGCAACATTATGCTTTTGTTGAAGTTTATAAATAGTTTGAAGTTTTTCGTTAATTTTATTAAGTAATGAGGGATCTGCCTCTATACTTAATGATAAATTAATCATTTCCTCAGAGATATCATCCATCTCAATAATAATGCTATTTATTCGTTCGTATAAATTTTGAAAATCTAAAGAAACAGCATTCAGTTTAAAAAGTAGACTTCTTATTTCTTTTAAAGTATTTAAAGCTCCATACTGCTCTTGATTTAACAAACTAGTTACAGCTGTTAAAGTTTCTTGAATGGTTTCTGTGTTGTTTAGTTTACTAAAAGTTTCTTCTAACTCATTTTGTTGTACATTTTTTAAATTAGCTTCCACCAATTCATCATATAAAAAAGTATTATAATCCAACTCTTTAGATGCGGATTCTTTCTTATAAACCAATGCTAAAATTGTTTCTGAAACTTCCTTATAATCTTGTAATTTTTCAGAATAACTTTTCAACAACACCAAATTACCAGCTAAAACATCTAAAATTTCTAATTGATAGGTTTCTGAAAATAAGGAAAGAGTTTCATGCTGACTATGTATGTCTAGCAAATAATTTGACAGTAATTGAAGCTGAGAAAGAGTTACTGGTGTGTCATTTACAAATGCCCGTGATTTACCAGAAGGTAAAAGTTCTCTTCTTATTATAGTGTGTACATCAAAATCAAGTTCAAATTCATTAAACAAAATTAAAAATTGACTTTTATCTAATATAAACTCTGCTTCAATAATACATTTTAAAGTATTATTCCTTATGCTATTTAAATCTGCTCTTTTGCCTAAAACCAAAGAAAGAGCACCAAGGATAATAGACTTTCCCGCACCTGTTTCCCCAGTAATTGATGTTAATCCTGAATTAAATTCAACACAGATATCATCTATAAGAGCAAAGTTTTTTATGGAAAGTTTAGAAAGCAAATCTTAATTTTTAAATTTTATTTAAAATCTCTAATAAATGCAAATAAATAATTCTATTTAATAAAATATATCTTAATATTTTATCTCCGCCCAATTAGATCTTTTGGTAGGAGCCATTCTATTCAAATTATTGATAAGCGATGTGATGTCTACGGCAGGTCCATCTGAGAATATACTTTGAATTTCATCTGATTTCGCATCAAAAAAAGTACGCAACAAATAAGAGTTTGGTCTTCTGTCATTAATTCCCTTTAAAATATTTATGGCATCAGCAATATTAGATTTTGCAATTCTAGGAGAGGTGGACATTAGATCTAACCCATTTAGATGATATTCATACATAGCAGAATGAAACTCTGAATAAACCTGAGAAAGTAATGCATCGTTTAAGCTATATCTTGATTGCTTACCATCGGTAGATTTCCATCCTCTAAAACCACTAGTTGCAGCAATATTTACGATTTGTTTTGCTATTGCAAAATAAGGCTCACCTCCATTCAATTCAAAAGTATCGGCGTCCAGACCAATAATAGTATAAACATGAAAAGCAATAACAGATATTAAATTTGACGTAAAACTATTAATATTAAAAACCAATGGTTGAAACTCTACATAACTAAAATTAAATTGTTTGTCATTATAATTATAAATTGGACTTGTATAAGAAGATCCATATACCGGTCTAGATGACTGAATTTGTATCGTAGCTGTAAATAAATTTGAATCGAAATTAGAAATTATAATAGACATATTGCATTCTATTTTTTCTTGATTCTTATAACTTTTATCGGTCCAAGCAGTTGTATTTATAAATTCAGTTAATTGAGTTTCTAAAATTCTAAAAACTTGATTATTAGGCTGACCTGTTTGCTCAGCATTAATATAAACCGAACAATTTAACTCTTGAGCATAACTAAATATTGATACAAAAAAAATAGGTACAAAAAGTAAATTTTTAAACATGTAATTCTTTTAAAATGTGTTGTAAAATATCGTTTGCGACTTCCTTCTTAGTTTTAACTTTAAAAGTAGCTATTTTATTATCTTTAGATATCAACGTTATTTTATTAGTATCTAATTTAAAACCTGCACCTTTATCATTAAGCGAATTTAACACAATTAAGTCTAAATTCTTTTTATTCAATTTTGTTTTTGCATTTTCTAATTCATTTTGAGTTTCCAATGCAAAACCCACTAAATATTTATTGGATTTTATTTTTCCTAATGAAGCTAATATATCTTTGGTCTTATTTAGTCCAATAGTTAAAGTTTCTTCTTTTTTCTTAATTTTATGAAGCGCAACTTTACTGGGTGTGAAATCAGCTACTGCTGCACTTAAAATAGCAATTTCACAATTTTTAAAATAATGATGAGTTGCCTTAAACATTTCATTAGCAGAAGTTACACTTATAAGATTAATAGCATCGTTGTTTATTTTAAGACTAACTGGTCCTGAAATTAAAGTTACCAGGGCACCTAAATTTGCAGCTACCTCAGCAATAGCATATCCCATTTTACCACTGGAATGATTTCCGATAAATCGAACGGGATCTATAGCTTCGTGAGTAGGTCCTGCTGTTATTAATATATTTTTATTTTTTAAAGGAAGTCCATCTAAAATATTTTTTTCAATTAATGAAATAATATTTTCTGGTGCTGCCATTCTTCCTTGTCCTTCTAAACCACTAGCTAATTCGCCAAAATCTGCAGGAATTTGAATATTACCAAACTCATTTAATTTTTTAAAGTATATTAAAGTTGAAGGATGTTTATACATGTCTAAATCCATAGCAGGGGCGTAATAAACAGGGCATTTAGAAGATAAATAAACAGCTAACAATAAATTATCGCAAGTGCCATTAGCCATTTTAGACAGGGTATTTGCTGTTGCAGGAGCTATTAACATCAAATCGGCCCAAAGGGCTAACTCAACGTGATTATTCCATTGGGCATTTTCGTTATCTTCTTTAGTGAATGAGGAATAAACTTCATTTTTAGAAAGTGTAGAAAGCGTTAGAGGAGTGACAAACTCTTTAGAGGAAGGAGTCATCACCACTTTAACATAAGCTCCTTTTTTCACAAAAAGGCGAACTAAAAATGCAGATTTATAAGCGGCAATACCGGCAGTTACACCAAGTAAGATATTTTTACCACTTAAAACTGACATTTATTATTTTTCTAATTCTTCGTCTTGAGTGTTTCTATGGTAGATTTTATCATCTAACCATTCTTGAACAGCAATTGCATGTGGTTTCGGTAATTTTTCGTAAAATTTTGACACTTCAATTTGCTCTTTATTTTCAAATATTTCTTCTAAGCTATCATTATAAGTAGCAAACTCATCTAGTTTCTCTAATAATTCTTTCTTGATATCTTCATTTATTTGAACTGCTCTTTTCGAAATAATAGATATGGCCTCATAAATATTATTTGTTGGTCCATCTACTAAGTTTTTATCAATAGTAGTAGTGTTTGAAGGCGCTTCAGTATTCTTTAAATCTTTCATATATTTATTTTTAACTCGGAACTTCGGTTGTTCCTAATCTTATTCCTATATCTATTATTATTTCGTTTGCTTGTTCTGATAGTTCACTTTCACTAAAATATTTTAAAAAATCATCGTAATATTCTAAGGCTTTTATCAAACGTTCTTCAACCTTTTGCGGTACGCTTTGCAAAGCTAACTCATATTGTGCTTGAAAGCGGCCAAAATAGGCATCTATTCTGTAAATAGAACCTGGGTGATCGCTTATGAAATTTTCAAAAGCAGCTATTGCATTTTTATAGCTATTTAGTGCCAATCCCGTTTTCAAATATTGCATTGCAATTTCAATATCTTTTTTCTGCAACTTTAAAGTTAACAAATTAACTTTATTATTTGATTCTGTACGATATTTTGAATTTGGATATGTATCAATAAATGATTGCAGTTTTTCTAATGCTATGTAGGTATCTGTTTGATCTAAAGAATAAATAGGTGATAATTCGTAATAACTAGAGGCAGATTTATAGGATGCTAATTCTACACTGTCACTCTTGGGATAAGAAACTACAAAACGTTCAAACTGATAACCGGAAAGGTAGTAATCTTCAAGTTGGTAATAAGTATTTGAATACATGAACATTAATTTTTCAGCTTGAGGCTTTCCCCTGTAAACTGGAACAACTTGTTCCATCAGCTTTAATGCTTTTTTATATTTACCCTTATTGTACATTTTTTCTGCCATTGCATATTTCAATCCAGAATCTGGGTTTCTTAACATCTTTTGGTATTCACCACACGAGCTAATAACAATGATAGATAATAATAGTAATATACTCTTTTTCATAGATTTAAAAACGTCGTGCAAAAGTAATCAATTTAAAGAGATTACAAAAACTTATTAGGGTACTAAAGTAGAGATCATTTTTTTGTTGTTCCTAGTATTTTGAATTTTTTAACTTGAAACTAGCCGCTTTCCTTTATAAGTTTGAAATAAATGAATCTATTTTAGTTTGTAAAGTGGCACTTATGCTAACTAAAGGTAAGCGAACAGCATTGCCACAAATTCCTAAACTTTTAAATACACCTTTTATTCCGGCTGGATTTCCTTCTTCAAAAATATATGCTATTGCAGGAGCCAACTTATAATGGATTTTATATGCATCTTTTACATTTTTATTAAGACCAAGTCTTACCATTTCTGAAAATTCTTTTGGAAATCCTTCTCCTATAACTGAAATAACTCCTGCACCACCAGCTAAAACAATTGCTAACGTAATCATGTCATCACCGGAAATCACAAGAAAGTTTTTTGGACACATCGCTATTAAACTCATTGCTTGAGCTATGTCGCCTGCTGCTTCTTTTATACCAATTATATTTTCAAATTGCGTCGCAAGTCTTTTTACTGTAACAGGATTAATATTGGAAGCTGTTCTTCCTGGTACATTATAAATAATAATTGGTTTTTCTGAAGCTCTTGAAATAGCTGCAAAATGTTGATAAATTCCTTCTTGAGTTGGTTTATTATAATAAGGCGAAACCGAAAGTATTGCAGTAAAGGCTGAAACATTAGTGGTCTCTAACTCACTAATTACAGCTTGTGTATCGTTACCACCTATGCCTAAAACCAATGGTAATCTTCCGGCATTAGTATCGACGATTGTATTTACAACCAATAGTTTTTCTGCCTTTGATAAGGTAGCACTTTCAGCAGTAGTTCCCAAAACAACTAAATAGTCAACCCCGTTAGCTATGGTATAATTAACAACCCTTTGTAAACCTTCAACATCTATTGTTAAGTCTTCTTTGAAAGGAGTTATTAAAGCAACTCCTGTTCCAATTAATTCTTTCATGTGTTTATATTAATTTATTAAAATTGCCACATACTGCTATTTATTAGTGATTTCTTTAGCCCCTAAAAATTTTAAAACACCCATTTAATAATCAACTATTAAGATGGGAGTTTTTTGTTAATTTATTTTATTTAAAACTCGAAAATATTTTACCAATTCTTTTTTAATAACAGTTATATTTAAAGGGTCTACATCTATTAACAAATCAAAAAGGCGATTGTCAATTTCTTTAAAACCAACTTTAAATTTTGCATTACTTTTAGATATCATTAAATCTAAATACTTATTTTTAGTACGATAGTAACCTACCAGAACATCAAAAGGAATTTCTAAAAAATCGTTTGCATTTTTATTTTGAATCTCGCCATTCCAAGAAAAATGTTTGTTATTAATTTTATTTTGATGCAATGTTGGTGTTTTAGTGTTTACTTCTGAAAAGAAAAATAATTTAACATCTTTTTCATGCAACTCAAGATCTTTGGAAATTTCATAAAATTTTTCAAATGCAATATTTATTTCTTTATCGACTAAAAATCCTATTGTATGCAATTGATCATTAATTTTAGATACATCTCTGTTTTCTAAATTTTTATCAATACTTCTTTTTAGGAATATTTTTTGAATTCTTTTTAACATAAAACAATTACAGTTCAATACAAAAATACAGTATTAGCCTGAAGTATTAATCAATTTACAAAATCATTAATAAAAAATCATCTTCTGTCATAATAGCTACTCCTAGATCTTCAGCTTTAATTCTCTTACTAGGTCCCATTTTATCTCCAGCTATGACAAAATTTGTTTTTTTAGAAATTGAACTTGATACTTTCCCCCCATTTTGTTCAATTAATTGTTTTAATTCATTTCTAGAAACCTTTGTAAATACTCCAGAAATCACAAAAGTATTGCCATCAAGTTTATTGGTTTGATTGCTTAATTCCTCCTCAGAAATTTCCATTTGAACCCCATAGCTCTTTAAGCGATTTATAATATCATTGTTTTCAAATAATGAAAAGAAATCTACTACACTTTTTGCAATAACTTCCCCTATTTCATCTACATTGATTAATTCCTCTTCGGAAGCGTTTGCCAATCCATTTATACTTTTATAATGCTTAGACAATTTTTTTGCTACAGTTTCTCCGACATATCGAATACCCAAAGCAAATAAGACCCTTTCAAAAGGAATGTTTTTAGAAGCCTCAACACCAACAATTAAATTTATAGCACTTTTTTCTGCCATTCTATCTAAAGGTAAAATATCAGAAACGGTTAATTCATATAAATCTGCATAATTATGAATAAGACCATTTTTAACCAATAAAGAAACGGTTTCTGACCCTAAGCCGTCAATATCCATTGCTTTCCTTGAAATATAATGCTGAATTCTACCTGTAATTTGTGGTGCACACCCATCTATGTTTGGACAAAAATGCTTAGCATCTCCTTCTTGTCTTTTTAGTTCTGTATTGCATTCAGGGCAATGAGTAATGTATATTGTGGGTAAAGAGTTTTTAGTTCTTTTTTCTAAATCCACTCCAACAATTTTAGGAATAATTTCCCCTCCTTTTTCTACAAAAACAGTATCATCAACTCTAATATCAAATTTTTCGATTTGATCCGCATTGTGCAAGGATGCTCTTTTAACAATAGTTCCGGCTAGAGATACTGGTTTTAAATTGGCAACTGGTGTAACCGCACCCGTACGTCCAACTTGATAGGTAATCTCTTTCAAAACAGTTGAAGCCTTTTCTGCCTTAAACTTATAAGCAATTGCCCAACGTGGAGCTTTTGCGGTAAAACCCAATTCTTCTTGCTGAAATAAACTATTGACTTTTATAACAACTCCATCAGTTTCATATGGTAAATCATGCCGGTGGATGTCCCAATAATCTACAAATTCAATAACCTCAGGAATACTCTTAGCAATTTTAGCAATAGCTGGTACTTTAAAGCCCCATTCTCGAGCTTTTTCTAAACTTTCAAATTGAGTATTTATTGGTAATCTATCTCCAACAATATGATACAGTAAACAGTCTAAAGGTCGTTTAGCTACCTCACTACTATCTTGTAATTTTAGACTTCCTGAAGCTGTATTCCTTGGGTTTCTGTAGGGATCTTCTCCTTCTGCAATGCGCTCTTTATTCATTTTATTAAATCCTTCAAAAGGCAAAACAATTTCACCTCTAATATCAAAGCGATTTGGATAGGTTCCTTTTAAAACTAAAGGAATTGAATTAATGGTTTTTATATTGGTGGTAACTTCATCTCCTTGGTATCCATCTCCCCTAGTGACAGCTCTCAATAACTTTCCATTTTCATATGTTAAACTAATTGATGCCCCATCGTATTTAAGCTCACAAGTATATGCTATTTCTCCATCTACTAATTTTTTAATACGTGTTTCCCAATCTTCTAAATCTTCTTTAGAGTATGAATTAGACAAAGAATACATTCTATAATCATGCCGTATCGTATTAAAATTTTTAGTAATCGTCCCTCCTACTCTTAGGGTAGGTGAATTTGCATCGTAAAACTGAGGATATTCTTCTTCTATTCGCTGAAGTTTTTTCAGTTTTATATCGAAATCATAATCTGAAATCGTAGCATTATCCAGCACATAATAATTATAGTTATGCAGCCTTAACTCTTCCCGAAGATTACTGATTTGTTTTTTTACATTCATAAAACAAATATAATAAATGAAACCTCAAAGGTTATAACACCTACCAGGTTTGCATAAAAAATTATAAACAATTTATTCTTCTACATTATAATAATTAATGTGATTAATTAAAGATCCAAAAAATAAATTCTTATGCATTACATGACATAAGCAATGATTTAAAAATTTATATTATTTAAAAAGATAAAATTATTTTTGTAAAATCATGCGTCTTGATTCTGTATAGCTTCCAACCTGGAAAATATAAAAGTAGACACCATTGCTCAAATTTTCTCCATAAAATGTTACTTCATGCTCACCAGAAAATTGATTGCTATTCACGAGTGTTGAAACTTTTTTACCAAAAATATCGTATACAGTAATAGTTACAAATGCATCATCCTCTATTCGATAAGCAATTTTAGTTGTTGAATTAAATGGATTGGGGTAATTATGGCTCCAATTAATTTTTGTAGAAGCCCCATCAAGGTCATCGATAGATAATACTTCACCAAAGTCTATATCACTGGTTGAGTAAAATGCTTCTGGACTATCGGATCGCTGCCAAACACTATAAATAATATGTCTGCCCGTTCTAACAGGTAAAGTTACTTGTATGTCTACGGTGCTTGCTGCTGGACTTGGGGGTGTTCTAACAAGAAGCTCAAGGCTATCCCATGTTAATATTTGATCTGGTGACCAACTTTCTTTTGTAATATAGACATCGTAATATTCAGATGCATGAGGAGCAGTATTTGTCCATGTAATTGTAAAAGGTCCTGGAGAAACAGGGGTTGCAACCCATTCAGATGTTATTTGATCCATGCCACCGTACTTCTCTGGTCGGCCTCCACTAGGCAGATTACCATCAAACACATATAATTCATGTTCACCATTAGCGTTCGCTTGGCTAATTTCATTCCAATCATACAATGGTTGAGTACCATGAGATATAACTGCTGCTATACAAGGAGCAGAATCAGGATTTTCAGGATTTTCCTGATAACAATTCCAAATACGACTGGCTGGACTTGTTACGGTGCCATGTGGATAAGCAAGTTGTATAATTGTCAATAAAATAATAATAATAATAATAGATAAGTGTCTATAATTCATAGCATTGAATTTAAATTAATAATAAGTTAGTCCCTAATAAAACCTTTAGGACCTCCTAATAACAACTCTGCCTTAACTAAGTTTATTGTATTTAAGATTTTAGTGTACTGATTACCAAACTCTTATAGATAGTAAAAAGATAACTACTTATTTAACATATATTTAAACAAACACAATATTTCTAATTCTTTCGCTATTAAAAAGAGGCATAAAAAAAACCACCCTAAATTAAAGAGTGGCTTGTAAATTTGTTATTTAAACTATTTATTTTCTAATAATGGTTTTAGTTACCGTTCCTAAATCTGTTGAGATTTGAAGGTAATAAAGTCCAGAAGGTAAGTAACT